>Ga0214545_1001597_pt1 | contig 42670 bp, 28 predicted proteins | sample CNSS4metaG_FD_160064 | JGI IMG/M metagenome (GOLD analysis project Ga0214545, IMG submission 160064) | Root nodule microbial communities from cowpea collected in UCLA plant growth center, Los Angeles, California, USA - CNSS4 | ecosystem: Host-associated > Plants > Roots > Nodule | place: USA... | reverse complement strand
ATATAGAGAGAGAGAGAGAGAGAGAGAGAGAGAGAGAGATATCTTGTAAAAGTAAAAACACACCAATATTAATTTCATTAATGTCGATTCTAATACTAATTAAATAATATTAAAAAAATACTAATAATTACATTAATAATACTAATAACAATAATAACAACACTAGTTATAATTATAATAATAATAATAATAACAATATTACTATGTTATATATTAATATTACTAATAATAATAACACTGATAATTTTACTATTATTAGTAATAATAATGTTAATATATAAAAATAAGAATGTATAATAATAATTATTATTATAACAATAAAAATAATAATTATATATAATAATAGTAATAATAATAATAATAATAATAATAATACTAATATTACTTATAATAATATAAATAATAATAATATTACAAATAATAATTCCTGTAATAATATAAATAATACGAAAAATAATATTATAAGTATTATTATTTACAGTATTATTATTATTATTTATATTATTATATGTATTAATAATTTCAATATTTTATAGTTACAAATATAATAATAAAAATAATATATAATAATAATGATATATAATAATTTTATTATTAATAACAGTATTTATTATTATAATAATAATAACAATAATATATAATAAGAATAATATATAATAATAATAATATATAATAATAATAATAATAATAGTAATAGTTATAAAAAGGAATATATAATAAAAATAAGTAATAATCATAATACTAATAACTTTACTACAATTACTAATAATTATACTTATTATAATAAGAATAACAATATATAATAATAATAATAATAATAATAATAATAATAATAATAATAATTATATGTAAATAATATTACTCACAATAATATAAATAACAACAATAATACATATAACACTAATATTACTAATCATTATAAATTATAATATATAATAATATATAATAATAATAATACTAAAAGTAATAATCATATTAATAATTTTACTATAACTACTAATAATACTTATTACAATAATAATAAGAATTTATAACAATAATATAATTCTACTTACCTATAAATAATATAATAATATTACTTGTAATAACATAAATAACAACAACAATAATATTACCAATAATTATAAACAATAATCTATAATAGTTATATATATTAGTAATAGTACTAAAATTAAGGGTTAATTTTTTACCCCTTAACTCTCAGTGAATTTTGGAATTAGTTCATTTCGAAACTTTGAACTAATTTAGTCCTTCATCTTTTGACATACGTGAATTTAGTCCTTTTAATCAAATTTTGTTAAGTTTATTTGACGTTTCAAGTGCGTTTCATAATAGTATTTGACTTAGCATTAAAGCAAAAATATGTCAAACAGTATAAACAACTCAAATTCAAATCCTGAAATACGTACGAAACATCAAATAAACCTAAAAAAATTTAATTTAAAAGGACTAAATCCACGTATTTCGAAATATGAATGACTAAATTGGTCTAAAGTTTCGAAGTTGACTAATTCCAAATTTATTGAAAGTTAAGGGATCAAAAACATATTTAACCCTAAAATTAATAGAGATTCAATTCATAGGCCATAGGAATATTTATTACTTAGTCTAAAAATTTGATGTTGTCATAGCCCGATCACATGTACTACATTTTTTTAGTAATTTTATGTTACAATTTATAAATAAATATACTAAACCTCTAAACTTTTTTATTTCAACTCTCCTTTCATGAAGAACAGGTCATGCAACATGTTGTTAATGAAGATGATGACATGTAGCAGTAGAGGATGACCAAATTAAACAAGGTGAACCAATAATTATAAACAGTAATATATAATAGTGATATATATTAGTAATAATACTAAAATTAATATAAATTCAATTCATAGGCCATAGACATATTTATTGCTTGGCCTAAACATTTGATGTTGTCATACTTTGCCTGATCACAAGTATACACTTTTTTAGTAATTTTTATGTTACAATTTATAAATAAATGCACTGAACCTCTAAACTTCTTTATTTCAGCTCTCACATCATGAAAAGCAGGTCATGCAACAACTTGTTATTAACAAAGACAACTTGTTATATATTAATGAAGATGATTACATGGAGAAGTAGAGCATGACCAAATTAAACAAGTTGAACAAAAGCCAATAGAGATAAAGGAATTTCAGAAAAGTCTTTGGGCGTACTTATATAGAATCATTAGCAACCCCAGCAATGCCACAAAAAACTAAACGGTATGTATAATTTGTAAGACCTGTGGAATTTAATTAATTAAATAATTAATTAATTAATAAATGCGGGTAGTGAGAGCCTTTGTGGCATTAAATTCTAACTCGTATGATGTGGAAAAGTATCAGCTTAAATAATTAAGAGTACTTAATTAAGTGAGAGGACTTGGGTTTGAGTCCTATATATGCCAATTGTGTGTTATTTATTTGTTATTATTTTTAAATATATGTTGATCATGTTGAGGGGTAATATAATCATTGAATTATTATTCAATATGAAATATGAATTGGTTGAATGGCTAAGCATTAATTTGGCATTGGCATGGTTGTGGGTTCAAGTCATGGAGAACTTGAATTAAACTTTATTTTTTTCTAAATTTAGTTTTGGCTTGAATATGAAAGGGTAGTGTAAACCCTAGCCGACATAGCAGCCAAGAGGGGCTGGAAAATAGTCCTTAATGAGGCATTGAATGGTAATTATCTTATACTTTAAGCCATTTTCGTTTTGGACCAATTAATCCCAATTAAGAGGGAAAAAGGGAGTGAGAGAAGGGTTTGGTGAGTTACCATTGATCTGCATTTTTGAGAGAGTGAATTCAAAGTGAAAATTGGTGTTTAGAGTGAAGTTTAGAGGCTAATTCTGAGAGGACCAAGGCAAACCATTTGGGAAGCAAGGAAGAATTGAAGAATATTCAATTTTTGCAAGGAAAATCCAAGTTAGGGGAGTTTTATTCGCTAATGTATATGTGCGTGAATATATGTGTGATTGATTGAATATCTCGGTGCATGAATTAGATTTAAAACTGTGCAATTTCACGTTTCTGAAAATTTTTCAGAAACCGCCTGACAGACGATAAACTGCCGCTAGGCGACACATCCTTTTTTGCTTGTTTCTGGGTTCCTGAAGAGGAACCGCCTGGCGGCACATCTCCGACCAACAGGCGACACTTGGCATTTTACCCAATTCTAGGTTTTCTGGATGAAGAGCCAGGCGGGAAAGTTAATAGTGATCATTAAAGGATGGTTTTGATGTCGAGAGGTGGGTATATTCATGAAATTGAGGGCGAAATTGAATGGGACAGTGGAGAGATGTTTTAGGGTTTGATGATTTGAGAATTTTAGCTCTTGGAATCAAATAGCGGGAATTTAATTTGAGTATTTCTATTATTGAAATGGACTAATTAGTCAGTTGGGATTGCTAAATAATTGGAAGGGTGTGGTCAATCTGCATTGGGGAAATCGTGGAGGAGAAGAGTAGTGTAAGTGCGGGAATTCTGGGCATTTGCTTAGAAGCATATGCACCGCCTGGCGGCACGGGGCTTGCCTCCAGGCACCATCTCAGGAAAATTTTTCATGGTTGCGAGAGTTGTTGGGAATTCTGGCTTTAGGAAAAAAGTGCAGATGCGTGCTATTCTTAGAGTTGGAAATGGGAATTTGATTGATAAACCTTGAGTAATGATGAATGGTAACTATGTGGGATTAGTTGTATGATATAAATAGGTATATAATCTGCTAGTATGAATTATGATTGAGATGAGTGAAAGTGGGGAGAAATTGTATGGTAAGGACAGTGCCAGTAGGAGCTTTATTAAACCAAAACATGACTGGGATTGAGGGTTCTAAACCATTAAGAACTGGAAGTGTCAAATGAATATGCACTAAAGGGGGATGTGATATGGGTTTATTGTAGGATAAGGATTCATACGTGAGAATAATTTCTATTGGAAGTGGGCAACGATTGAGAACTATACTGAGACAATTTAATTGTAGACTTGAAAAATGAACCCTATGGCTTAAGGAAATACTGAATTTGGAGCATGAGTGGATAGCCAAATAATGTGTATCTATGGAAATACTAAGAAATAATGAAATTGTGCTATATGAGTCACATGGCATGATGAAAGTGACTATTTTGGAGATGAAGTATGAATGCCATAAGTGAAAATGCTTGGCTAAGAGTCTATGATGCTTGAGGAAAAACCAGTAGAGGGCAATTACTTATATGTCACCTGGTGGCGAGCTATGCTCCGCTAGGCGAGAGTGTCAAAACAGAGAGGACTGGAAGCTCGTGGCGCCTGGTAGCATAGATAGTTCCGCCAGGCGGTGACGCTAAATTAGAGATGAACTAGAACTGTTGCGCCTGACGGTAAGAGGGGTCCCGCCAGGCGGTGGCTGCAGCTTTGATGAATCAGAGGCGCTACGCGCCTGGCGGTACGCATCACCCGCCAAGCAGTCTAGAAGCGACAACGCTTAGCAGTACATGTCCCCTACCAGGCGATTTTGTTGCAGCAGCCTTTGCTTGATGGTTCTGTATGCGTGATCTACAAGGCTTTTAGGATACTTTAAAGGTTGGCTTGCTAGTGTTCCTTGAGTTGAGCTCAGAACATATCCCTTGAGTTGAGCTCGAGATAGGGGTTAAGCATGTGACATTCCTCGAGTTGAGCTCAGAATGGCATCCCTCGAGTTGAGCTCGGGATGGCGGATGAACACGAGGAACCCTTGAGTTGAGCTTGGGTTGGCAAGTGTTGTCGGTGTGAGTGTGCTGGTTGTGGCCAGTACGAATGGGTCTAGATAGATTGCCCTCCTCAGTAGTTAGCTGACGAGTTTGGTAGTCTTGGGATGTTACAAACTATATTCGTATTTGGGAACTCAATCTGGCACTACGATGTATGATCCGTAGCAATGATTTCCTACACGTGCTCTATCAATTGTGGTCGATAGGTATGGCAGCAAGTCATCTTGAAGTCGTCACTAGAAGATGTAGAACACGAATAACATGGTCGTGGCCATGTGGTATGAAATCAAAGGATGGGCTTACTTTGGTGTGATTGCATGATATAAATATATAAGTGTTTTATATGTGCATGTATATTTATCTGCTTTATTCTATTAAGCTCACTCTATCTGATAGTGGTTGGCGACGATTGTGTACGTGGTACACGTGAGCAGATGATGTTGTTGCAGGTGGTTCTGGTGAGGCTTAGCCACGGAGTGGGGAAAGCTTGGGAGTTTTATATTTTACGATTTGAAATAAATTGTAAACACTATGGATGTTTTATATTATTTTGAGTTTTATAAATTATGGAATTTTAGACAATTCATAGATTTAATGAAGTTTTAAATTTCCCGTATTTTTGGGAAATGAAATGAAGCTGAGTTAATATTTCTTTATTTTATTATTTAAATCTGTAATATCCTAACGGGATGTTATATAATTGCCCACTGCATCTTGCACCGCCTGGTGGACCTCTAATGTCGCTAGGCAGTTTCTGGAAAAAATCCAGAAACTAGTTTTGAATAGCTTGCATCACTTAGCGGTCCAAGAACACCGCAAGGTGGTTTTTTGGGAAGAAACCCAGAAACGTGAAAAATAATGTAATTGGAAGAAGGAAAAAGGCACTCATTCATATACTCGTCACACAATTACATAGATATACATTAAAGTACAATTTTCAGCTCCCATAACATGGAAATCTCATTCCAAAGCATTCTAAGAATTCCTTCTTCCACTAAACGTTGCTCTAACTTTAAGACCCTTCCTAGCCTTTGCATAATCTCCTTTGATCACATTTTCATGCTCTGAAAAACCTCCCTAGCAGTCCCCACGAACCAAATGGCATATGTAACATCGCAGCTAGATATTACTAATTTAAATAATTAAAATAGGGATATAAGTATAAAATCACATTTATGATAATTCTTTTTCCCAAAATGCGAGAAAATTTAAAACTTTATTTCAATGCACCAATTATAAAATCCATTCGACATTCAATTATTACAAAGATTAATTGTTTATAATATTCATTACAAAATAGTTCATGAAGAAAACTAGTAAAAACTCCCAAAGCTGGCCCCACTCCGAATCTAAGCATCCACGTGCTCACCTGCATCCACATCTGTTCCCATGTAACAAGTTACATGATCATCACCAAACACACACAAATAGAGTGAGCTCAAATATAAGAAAGATAAATACAACATAAGTAATAAAGCAATTCAAACTATGACCCAGGTTAGCACCCTAATCCTCAATCCTCAACTCCCAAACCTTATGTTTGACGCATCTTGATTCTACACCCTTTGATGAGTACATTGATCGATCTTTGTTGCACGAGTGTCTACTCGCCCCTCCGACTATAGGCCACCACCTAATAGTCCACACGCGGGAATAAATTGCCATAACCACAATCTGCGACACCAAGTGGAGTTCCCTAAAATGAATCGCAGTCCGTAGTTGTCCCCAGACTACCAAACTCAATCAGTTACACTAAAGAGGGCAATCTTCTGGAACCTCGTCGTACGAGCCACGATCTCGCACACTCCATTGGAATTCCAAAACCATCAGGGTACAACCTCGAGTGGCCACGTGTTACCCTAATACAAGTTACACTCGTAATTGGACCCCCAACAAAGTGTCGCCTCATTACCTCCATCCAAAGCGGTGTAGGAATCCCCCTCGCGATCCAACTCTACACCCAAAACCGCTTGGCGCACCTCTCGCGTTGCTAGGCGAAACTTGGATCCAGACTGCCTGGTAGACACCTCACGCAGCTAGGCGCCATATGCTTTCCAAAGCTTCTCTGGTTTTTGGCACTTTGAAGCAAGTTCCAAAGAACCCCAAGCACTATACGTACAATCCATAACATGAAATATGCTTATCCAGTCATAATCACATGACTAGATCATAGTCCAACACAATCCTGAAACCAAACAATATACAAAAGCGAAAAGAATACATAATCATTGCTCCAAAATATCGCACGGGCAATAAAACAATAATAATGATAACAATAAAACTAACAACAACAACAACAACAACAACAATAATAATAATAATAATAAAAATATAAATAAAACAAAACAATAAAAATAATAATAATGAAAACAATAATAAAATAAAATAAAATGAAACAATAGTAATAAAACAATAATACTAATAAATTAAAACAATAATAACAAAATAATAATAATAATAACAAAATAAATCAATAATAATGATAATAATGAATAAAATCATCAATAAAATAAAAAATATGATAATAACAATAATAATGAAATAATAGTAAAATAAAATAAAAGAAAATAAAAATAATAATAGGAATAATAATAATAAAATATTAATAATAATTATAAAATAAAATAATAATAATAGCAATAATAATAAAAATAATAATAATAAAAATAAAAATAATAATAATAACTAATAATAATATATAAATAATAGTAAAAATATAAATAATAATAATAATAAAAATAATTATAATAATCATAATAGTAATAATAATAATAATAAAATAAAATACTAATAACAAAATATTAATAATAATAGTAAATAAAATAATAATAATAATAAAGAGTTCACAAAGACAAGAATTTGGTTGGAGAAGACTTTCATGCATCAATATATATAACATAACCTGCTTAGGCTAGGGTTTTCTAAATGTCTCTCCTCACCGCCAAAATAATATAAGCATAAGAGAACCATTTTGTGTTCACCAAGGTTCAAACCCACACCTTTACAAATACAAAGGTCAAAGCACAACCAACCACTTGAGCTAGTACTATTCCTTGTCTTCTCTCTCCACATTAATTAACTTAGAGATTCCCGTCCTCACATTTATTAAATAAATATTATTTATTTATTTATTTATTTATTTTTCCCGGGTCTTACAACATACACTACTCGAACCCAAGTCCTTTCAACATATCTAAGTACTCTCAACCACTTGAGCTAGTACCATTACACATCATAAAAGCTAATATTAATTGTCATAAAGGCTCCCACTACCCGCATTTATTAATTAATTATTTATTTAATCAATTAAATTTCTCGAGTCTTACACATGTGGTAGTATTGTGTTGGTAGAAAAGAGAGTCAACAATATATACTTGCTTAATATGCATCATACATCATTTAGCATTCATTGTTTGCTTACAAAAAAGGATGATACTTGGTTATGACATAGGAGGCTTTGTCACATACATGTGCACCATTTGAATCGGCTAAATAGAAAACAGTTGGTTAAAGGGTTACTAAAACTTCAGTTTGAAAAGGATAGGATATGTGAAGCATGCCAAAGGGGAAAGTAAACCAAGGTTTCCTTTAAACCCAAAAATTGTATTTCAACTAAAAGACCCTTAGAATTGCTTCACATGGATCTATTTGGTCCTTCTAGAATTATGAGTCTTGGTGGAAACTACTATGCATTTGTTATTGTTGATTATTTCTCTAGATTTACATGGACTTTATTTTTATCTGCCAAGAATGAAACCTTTTATGCTTTCAAGAAACTTGCCAAGGTGTTAGAAAATGCAAAAGATTCTAAAATAGTCTCTTTAAGGAGTGATTATGGTGGAGAGTTTCAAAATGAAAAGTTCGAGCACTTTTATGAAAAACATGGCATTAAGCATAACTTTTTAGCTCCTAGAACTCCACAACAAAATGGAGTGGTTGAGAGAAAGAATAGGTCATTAGAGGAACTATCTAGAACCATGCTTAATGAAACCTCATTGCCTAAGTACTTTTGGGCTGATGTAGTCAACACAGCTTCGTATGTTTTAAACCGTGTGTTGATAAGGCCAATTTTATAGAAAACACCTTATGAGCTATTCAAAGGTAAAAGGCCTGCTCTAAATCACCTAAAAGTATTTAGTTGCAAGTGTTTTATTTTAAATAATGGAAAAGAGAAGCTTGGCAAATTTGACTCAGAAGCAGATGAAGACATCTCTTTAGGCTATGCTACAAATAGCCATGCATATAGGGTTTATAACAAAAGGCTAATGATTGTTGAAGAGTCTGTGCATGTTGTATTTGATGAAACTAACCCACTACAGCAAGATCAAAGGCCTAAGATTACAGATAAAGAAGACATATTACAGGAAAAGCAAACTGTTGTAGAATTGGAATCTACTGCAGGAAATCAACCAGTTGAAAAGGAAATTCAGTCAGCTAAAAAAGTTGCAGACAACAACTTACTCAAGAAGTGGATTGAACCTAGGGGATTATGAAAGGAAAACATAATTGGTGACATAAAACAGGGAGTATCCACTAGATGCAAGCTTGTATTCTTTGAACATGTTGCATTTATTTCTCAAGTTGAACCTAAAAATGTGAATGATGTTGGCAAAAGAAGGAAACCTAGAGATTTTGAATGATGATCAAGCAAGAATGAAGACAAATTGTTAAATGCTTAAATTTATCTTGTAAAATAAATTAAGTGTTGTTGTATAGTAGTTTTACTTAACTTAGAATCAGCAACATAAACTTTGTCTCTCTAGGTTCTCTCATTTTTTGAAAAATCGCAGTGATAATCGATTATCACTAATGATAATCGATTATCTGTGCAAGCTTTTATTTTTCGAAAACCTACTGGAATAATCGATTATCCGGTTCAAAATTTGTTTTCAGAAAACCTACTGGAAAAATCCATTATCATAAGTGATAATCCATTATCCTTTGCAATTGGAACATGTTTGTTTAGTTTTTAACCTAATTTTCGAAACCCCTATTTAAAGGACTGCAACTCAACTTTGAAATTACCTTATTGAGAGCCAGAGTCCTAGTGTTGTGTTTGCAAAGAAGTTCTTTGAGTGTTCTTGAAAGAGATTTGAAAAGACTAGTGTGGGTAGAGTGATAACTTTTCGTAAAAGGGTTTGTAGGAGATTAAGTGTTGCTGTTGTTGCTAAGAAAGCTAGGTCGAGTTCTCTGTGTGATTCAGAGAAAGTTCTTTCATCTCTTGTGTCTTCAAGAGAGGTGTTTTCTTTTCCTTATTATTTTGTTATCTGATTGTAATATGATAATTTTAGTGATTAATTTAATCTCTTTGTTTAAAGAGATTAATAATTGGACGTAGAATCTTTTGATTTGAACCAACTTGTGTTAAATCTTCTTCCCTATCTCTTTATTTTATCTGCTATTGCATTTAAAGGAATTGAGATTTAAATTAAACGATAAAATTTTGGAAAAATTTTAAACTATTAATTTAATATTAAAAACCAATTCAATCCCCTCTTGGTTTTTATCAAAACGCATAAACATTCTTTTGCGCGATACCAACAAATGATGCATTAGGTGATAGTAATTGGATTATTGCTATGCAAGATGAGCTTAATCAATTTACTAGAAATGATGTGTTGTCTCTTGTTCCTAAAATTGATGCAATGAATTGGTACTAAATGGGTGTTTAGGAATAAAATGGATGAAAATGGTAACATCTCAACATGGCCCAAAATGCACACATACTTATTGCACAACAAAGTTCCAAGTCTTGGATGATCAACTGCATAATGTTCATGACCTCCTCTCCAATGTCTACAACAAAGACAACCCTAGGGATGAGTGAAGGGGATGACTCATAGGTCATGCATTGCATTTTCGTGCTGCATTTTGTGTGTCTGTCTGTTCTAGTTTTTTAATCGACTATTTTCCTATTTCAATCGACTGATTATATTAGTCTCAACTTCATGATGTATTTTTCATTTCTGTTTTTATTCTGGTGTGTTTGTATACATACCAGATGTCCATATACACCCTTGTGTTAATGCTTTAATGAAAATTTTAATCTTTCCCAACTATTCCATGCATTTACTTTCATTTGATGAATCCAAACGGGGAGAAAAATGAGTAAATTTAAGAAAAATTGAGTTAAAACTGGAAAACCTGAAATAAATATGCTGGAACCATATAATACTACAAACTAAATATGAAATCTGAAGTTGAATCACATTATTAGTGATAGAGAGAGCATATGCATATGTTATATGTATGTATGCTTGTGTGCATGGTGGACCCACCTGGATAGACTCTCCCAATGGCCACAAAATGAGGAACACCTTCAACAAAGAACTTACAGCGATAGGAGATATCAGTCTCTATGTCCTCATCTTCATTTGGATTCATCACATTATGGTTGGTGGACATGGACTCCCATCGTTGCTCCCACTCACGCCTTAAATCTTCAGTAACTTGTCTCCTTATTTGCTGAGAAAATTGCTCCATCATCTCTTGAGTCATAGGTGCCGCAGAAGTGTTGGGTCGAGGAAATGATCCAAAATATTGTCTCACACCCACACCAAAACCAGTAGTACGCACACGACCAAGGTGTTCTTTAGTGCCAATAGCAATGGTCAATATGTCACGACGACCCTGAGAGACAAAATTACCTTGTGAACTTTGTTCTACAAGTTCATGCAAAATATCTAGGTTTGAACCTTCAGACCAACAATGCAACAGTTAGACGATCCCTGAACAATCCAATAGAGGGCGACGACAACAGACGGGATGAGGGGACAAGCGGCGGCAACAGCGAGAAGCGGTGGCAGCAGCGGCAACAGCAGCAGCAGTAAACGGGAACCACCAACGTCAGAGAACCCTCGACGACATGGCGGTGCGGTGGAAGGAAGGCAATGCGAGGGCAAGCGACGGGAGTATGGGGCGCGACGCTCTCACCAAGCCACCACGCTAATGCTCCCCCGCGCAACTGCTAGGGCTTTGGGAGGCCACTACCGGAGGACGAAGCTCGCAAAAGGCGGCCCAACAGTGGCGTGGCAGTTCGAACGAAGCAGAGAGCAGCTCCATCAATGGTGCCCCGACATTTGCAGCGCGAAAGAGGATTTTTGAACGATGAACGGCTGCACGGAGTTGTGGTTGTGCGGAGGAGCGGTTGCGGTGGCCGTGCGAAAGAGTGGAGTGGACGACGGTGGTGGTGTGGAACGCAACGTGAAGAAGAAAACGCAGAGAAGAGAGAAAGAAGAAAGAAGCGCGAAGAAAAATAAAGAAAATGAGGGGAAACCCCAGCTGGGAAAAAGGGTTGTACTACATCAGTTTTATGGAGCAACTGATGTAGTATATGTGTTTTATGCGGAATATCTAGGTTTTTTCTTTCTTTTTTTTTTGAAAAATGGGTATTACATCGGTTTTATGGGGCAACCGATGTAATAAAGTTTGCAGAAATTTCAAAAATGCCACCGCGCATTGTGCTACATCGGTTTTCGTGTAAATGTTGTAATATCTTGTTGTAATATGCTATTTCTGCACTAGTGATAAAAGAGATATATACTCACTACCTAACCTTAGCAATGTTGAGCAGATATCGGATAGTCCCAAGTTTGACCTATGAATATCCTAGTCCAATGCGCTATTTTGAACTATCTAGATATTCACCTACTTGATAAAACTTCCTTAGACCCCATCATGGTCCCTGCCTTTCATCCCGCAAAGTACCAAATTGTGACTTCCCAAATAAAAACACTCTGACACTGGTTTAATATCAACTTATTGAAACCACACTTAATTGACACACTCTTGGATATTTTCAAAGGTCATAAAATGTGATGACTATCAAATCATGTCATTGTATAAACTATACACAAAGAATATAAAATAAAATAAAATGTATATGTAATTTTCTTCTATCCAAGTTCATTGAATAAAATAATATTTATTTTTACTTTACATTCATTTATAATTTTTTAATTATAAAATAATGATAAAATAAGAATTAAAGCAAGAACTTTAAATAAATAATTAGATAAGGATTAGAATGTTATAAATAAATATAATAATATAAATATAAATTAAACAGGACCAGTGCATAACAGGGGATTAAATAAAATAAATAAACAGGACCAATGCATTATTGGAGATTAAATAAAATAAATAATCAGGACCAGTGCATAACTGGAGATTAAATAAAATAAATAAACAAAATAAGTGTATAACTGGAGATAAATTAAATTAAATAAATAAATAGGATTTGTGTATAGCTAGAGATAAATTTAATAAAATAAATAAACAGGATCAGTGCATAATTGGAGATTAAATAAAATAAATAAATAAGACTAGTACATAACTAGAGATTGAATAAAATGAATATAAGCGCATAATAAATGAAAATAAGTTAAATGAAAGTAAATAGAATAAATATATGAGTCAAAATAAATAAAAGATTAATATAAAACCCATGAGTTTATCAAGATAAATATAAAAAGAGTTTAACCTCACTCCCCCTTACCTTATTTGATTGATAGGCATAGTAATAATATTTGAAAAGGACTATGATCTCTTTGAATCTTTTGCTCTAAACTTTCTCTCTCTATTTTCTCTTTTCTTTCTTTCTCTCTTTTCTTTCCCACTTTCTCACTTTCTTACTTTCTTACGTAACTCACCTTCACTCTTTCTACATTTCTACCATGTATTTATAGGTTAGGATAAGATTCCTTTCATTAATTAAAAGTAAGCCAAAACATTCCAAAGTAATCCATGTAATACTTTTGGATGAAGTAATCTTAGGTCATCTTTCTTTCATCATCCATTTCTTTCATCCATTTACAAGTCATGCATGTCCCAATTTGTCCAAGTAATGAATGAATGCATTAAATGTACAGTTATCACTTCTAATTATACTTATCTTCCATGTATTAAGATAAAACTCCTTTAAATCTCCTTATCTTCTTTCTTTTTCTTTTATTTCTTTTATTTTCTTTTATTTTCTTTTTCTTTTTCTTTTCTTTTCTTTTCTATTTTTTTCTTCTTATCTTCTCTCCTTATCTTCTTATCTCTTTAGAAATTTTTTTAATACACACACCTATTTAATAATATTCTAATTAATATATTTTTACCTATTTTTTAATATATATGTACATATTTTATTAGTTTTGTTTTCTTCTTATTGTTATTTTCAATAAGTAAAATTTGCATCATGATAAAATATATTTTTAATCTTTAAACTACATCATAATAAAATACAAAACATTAGTAAAAATAGAAGATTTTCTTAGTGTTTTATTTAAAATAAATAATACAGTTTATTAAAAGTAGGGATGTTAAAAAATTTGTTTACCTGGTGTACGAAAGGTGTGGTCGTTCATCGTTGTTATCGATTTTGGCAGAAATGACCCATTTTTACTGTAGTTTGTAATGGTGTGGTGACAACAATTATATTAGGTCGTGCGTTTAGTCTTCGTCGTCGAAGGAAATCGAGTTCGCTTATTTGAAACTTTGTTGGTGGTAAGTACAATATATTTGTACGTTTATATTTTCATTAGTGGTTCTGTGGTTCGAAGAATGGTTTTTGTTGAGAATTTGTGTTTTATCGGTTAGGGTTTATTTTTATGGTTGTTTATGAATTCGTTCCACCTGGGTTTGTTCTTGGATTAAGTTAGTGAGGTTAGTTATTGCAGTCATGTATTTGTGTAATCTTTTGCATGTTATGTGGTTGGTTGTTGTAGTAGATTGATTTAATGAGTATAGAAAGTTTGATTCCATTGTCATTCTTGTGTTTGTTGGAGAACGTATTAAACAGGTCAAGCACACATGTGCAAAGAAGTGGTGAAATATGTGCAAACGCATTTGATATCATTTGAACCTCATCAACCTACATTCCTTTTTTTACTTTTTGCTTAAACTTTGTTTTCTCAATATATGCAAACCAATGGATTAATAAGTGCAAACCCACTTCATGCCACTTGCACCTTATAAACATACATTCATTTCTCATTTTCTTAATACTTGCACGTGGTTCCCTTAATTATGTACTTGAAGGTTTAAAAAATTTGAAACTAAATTGACACAAAAATAACAAATGCAGTGAATAAATTGAGAATTTTCACATTCAATAGTGACATGTGGCACTGCCATTTCCACATTACATTGCCTCTACCACGTGGCACACCGCAGCTTGACATGTGGGACTAGGGATGGCAAAAAAATCCGCGTTCGCAGGTACTTACGAATAAAATCCACGAAGGATAGTTGGTACCCACGGATAATAGATACCTGCGGGTAATTTAATACCTGTTTCTTAACAGGTCGAGGTCGGGTATCATACTACGGGTAGTATGATACCCGTTAAGAAAATGAAATTACATATTTATCCCTGTTAGTTTATGAGATATTAAGTTGATGCTGAAGTTCATTTCTTTTTTTTTTGGCTCACTACTATCGTCCAAGTGCGTTGGGATTTTCGAACAGGTAAACCCATGCTTCTTTAATTTATTCTCTTACACATTTAACATTAATCTCCAAAAATTGTTCTTGCTCTCTCTACAACTCTGTTTTTACCCAACAACCCTTTTAGGGTATTATCCTTTTTGTTAACCCATTTTCCGTTCATTCTCTACTCCCAGTTTTCTCATGCTAAATCTTTTGAAGACTGTCCTCCAATCCTTCAAATTCCGGGTAAAGCTTCAAAAGGGGTATGTTTTCTATCTCTTATTTTAGTTCTAGGTTAATACATGAACTTGAATTGCTCATGACTCTGATTATTTCTTATTGAGTAAACTAAACTATCCAATTATTTTTTCCTATCCGATTAAGGTCATTTCTGGATTCAGGGGGATTAAGAGATATATTTTTTAAAAGTGGAAGTTGTGATAAGAACTAAAAAATGACACTAATTAACCACCAAAAACAAGGCTATTATAACTTGAAACCTTGTCTTCAAATGAAACTTTATGACATAATTTTCTTTCTTTCTGGAGATATTAAAACCCTACACAACAGAGTATGATACTTAAATCAATATCAATATATAATGGTAGAGGAAGGGCATGATTAAAAAATTGATTAAGACATATCAATTTAAGATAAGAAAAGAAATAGAAAAAAAAGTATGTAATAAATATAAACATATTTAAGATGTCTATGAATCATTTTTCTTCATGAATAAGTGAATGAAAGGGCCTAAAGCACAAGTTATGATCATGCAAAGGGGATTAAAGGTAGTAAAAAATACGTAAACCTTGTAAATAATATATATTTCCAAAATTAAGACTTTCAAATGATTAAGAAAACTTTTGAATTCACATGAACCTAGTTTTTTTACTATTTCAATTCAAGTTCCATTCATCTTTTATGCATGAATGATTCTTTCAATTAGAAGTAAATGTCCAATCACATTTTCCATCGCACTTAAGGCATGTAAAGTGGAAATTCATACTTTATTACTCATTCATGTGTTGAATGCATTATAATTTAGTAAACTAGTGCAATGAATCATTGAAATTGAATCATTGATATTTATAATTTCAATGTCAATATATTTTAATTAAAAGTAATGTTCACTAGACTTTCAATCTTTAAATTTAGAAAACTTAATGAACAAATTAATGCATAAAGTATCTTTCTAGACTTTCAATCTATAAAGAAGTAACATCCATTAGTCTTCTTTCCACATTAATTTATTCCATTATAGTATATTTCACTTTCTTTTATATTAAACATGAATGGGTCTTTTCTTTTATAATCAAAATTCAATTTTTTGTTGTGTTTTAATATTTATAGAATGTCTAATCAAGATACATTTTCCCCCTATGGATGATGGCCAACAAGGAACATTTGTAGAACCAAATGCAAATGTAGGAGATTCAAATCAAAATGATGTTCTTTTATATTTTATTCCAAGAGAAACCGAAAGTTGAACGCCAACTATTAATTCAAGAAGATTACTATCAGATGTTTGGAATCATTTTAAGAGACAAAAGGTAGATGGAAAATGGAAAGTTATATGCAATTATTGCGCCAAAAGTCTTTTGGTGACGCAAAGCAAGGTATATCACATTTGAGAAGCCATTTCAAGAGTTGCAAGCTTCGAACAACACGGGACATCAAACAATCTTTTTTAAAAACGCATAAAGAAGGTGGTGAAATCGTAGTCGTTGGCAATAGTGTTCAATCAACAAACATCTAGAGATGCACTCCGTAAGATGATAATTCTACATGAGTATCCAATGTCAATGGTTGATCATATAGGCTTTAAAGAATTTTGTGATGTCATTCAACCTCTATTCAAGGTGATTTCACGAAACACCTTAAAAAAAGATATTATGAAGGATTACAATGCAGAAAAAGAGAAGATGAAATTAATGTTGTCAAGGATTCAAAGTCGAGTTGCCATTACCACTAATATGTGGACTGCTACTAATCAAAATAAAGGATACATGATTATAACAACTCATTTTATTGATGATTTATGGAGGCTACAAAGTTGACTTGTGAGGTAATAAAATTGATTTGTTGGATTATTTTTTTTCCCTCAGATATATGGTGATCAATCTGATTGTGAAATTGAAAAGTTGAAGATTCTTTTTAAGGACTTGGTAAGAGAGTATGAAATGAACATGAAATGTAAGAAGTTAGTTTCTTCATGTCAAAATCCAAACATAATATGCCAAAGTGTTGATGGAAGAAAATATGCTTGGAGGAGATATTTTGCAAAGCATCAAATTGCAAAGAAAAGAAAACCATCAAATTATAAGTTGGAACTTGACTATTACTTGGAGGAACCAACACTACCTGATTCAAATGAAGAATTTAACATTTTAGTTTGGTGGAAGGCTAATGGGTTAAAATATCCAATTTTGCAAATGATTGCAAGAGATATTCTAGCCATTCTTATCTCAACAGTTGCTCCTGAGTCTTCTTTTAGTATTGACGGTCAATTTCTTACTCCACATCACGGTAGATTACACTTAGAAACTTTAGAGGCATTGATGTGTGTTCAAGATTGGCTATGGATTGACATAGAAGGTAATTAAATTAGCACTTCAAATTACATATTTATATTCATTCAAATGATTGACTATGACAAATGAAATGATTTTCCTTTTCAGGTTCTTCAAAATTGAAAGTGGACAAGATGAAGCTTAATACAATACTAGAGGAGATAATTGATGATGATGTTAGTAGTTTTCTTTTTAATATTTTATTATAATTTAACTAATAGTGTCACTATGTCATTTATTGATGACTTTGTTTGTGTTTTATTTGTTTCAGGAATCAAGTGGTCAACATGAAGATATTGGAGAGGAAACATAGATCTTAGACTATTATTTTTAGAAGAATTAATATTTACATTTCTTATATTTGGATGTATGTTTTTAGGTACTATTAATTTGAATTTATGTTTTAACTTTTATTTAGTTGTCCATTAACTTCTATTCGGATGTATGTTTAAAAAAATATTTTGCAATTTAATTTGGACCTCATTTAAAAACTAATAATTTTTTTTAAATATTCGCGAGTATCCAATAGGTACCCTTGGGTTGAAAAATATTTGTGGGTATTTTTTATGCAGGTATCCAGCGGGTAACGGGTACAGATTTTTCTTGCAAATCGGGTAGCGGGTAAGCACTATCTGTGCTCTACCCGACACGTTGTCATCCCTACGTGACACATAGTTAACTCTATTAGTGTACTACTAATGAAAATGATCAAATTGTAACGTATTTTTCAAAATAGGAACCTAATTGAAAAAAAAAAGAACTTGATATTTCCCTACAAAATAGAAAATAGGGACCAAGAAAATTATTTAACCATTGTAATATTTGAATTCTATATTACATCGATTAAATTAAGAAATGGTTTAATATCTATACTAATAGGGTTCTATTTCACCCTTGTGTTCTCGCTTTTCTTTTACGCGCATTTTTTCCCCTTTCTCCATGTCTCTTTCCATCTTCATTTCATTTTAAGCTTCAAAGGATGAATCAGTCCCCTGTCAATCCTAATGAAGGAGCCATAGTCAACGTCCTCGCACTTGAAAAGACCACCACTACTCATCCCTCTTCTGTTTTTGTTGCTGCTCTCTGCTATTGTTGCTTCTCGCGCTCAAAAAGACGACATCTCTTCCACAGTTTGTCACAATGAAGAAGATGTTAGTGTTTAGCATTTTGTCAGTGGAAGGAATTGAACTTATAACTTTTTCCAACCTTCCTTTCAAATTCATCAGCCCAATCTTATAACTCCCAAATGTTAATAGAAGTTGAATTCACAACTTCTCCCACTCTCTCCCAACTATATATATATATATATATATATATATATATATATATATATATATATATATATATATATATTTCATACATATGAGATAAACTTTGTTCTTTACACATAGTAATAGTAAATGAAAATACAATTTTCTTTCTCCCTTACTCTCTCACACTCTAGTCTACACTTCGAAACAAGTATCTAAAGGTCTATGAATAACTCAAACATAAAAGTTATAGACCAACTTACATTAAGCCTATTTTATGCTCTAATCAGAAAACAAGAAAAGAAAATTTATAATATCAATCCAAGACAACTTGGATAAGAATTGAAATAGACATTAAAGAACAACAATACACCCAATCACACGAAAAAAAAAAAAAACATATTCAAACACTGTTTGAACATCTAATGTTGGTTATGCACACTAAACAAATCTATTCTTACAAAATAAGATTGTTGAAGTCTATTTGGGTAAATGAAAGTTATAATATATATTCTTATATTTAAATATATTATAATAGTTTTGTTTTCCAACGTGTAAACCCCACTAGGTGATTAATTTCCTTCGCAATATTAATGGTATCGCTAATTTATATGTTGACCTATTAACTCATGAAATACATCCTTTCGCCATCCAACGTGGTTTCTCTTTCAAATATTGTTTTCGTCTTTTTAAATACGAAGTTTTCACATTTCCAAATTACAGAAAGAGATCATGTTTTTTGTATTGGACTAGCATTTCTACTTGCAATGCACGGGGCAAGATGTAACACCCCATTTAATTAAGTACGTGAAATTAAAGGAATGTCACAGTAAAGATAACATAAAAACGCGGTCTGGGATCAACTCCATACAACCCATGGCATACCATGATGCCCAAAAGAAACTAGAGGAAAAGTTAACCAGAGTGCATAAAACTAAGGACGAACAGATACCTGGGTCGCAACCCTAAATGAACTCATGCAGAAAATAACAACTAGTCCACACGGACTATGCAGCAGAATCTCCACTCCCTTGCTGACTTCTGGAACCTCGCCCATCTGCTCCCATCAATTAAATTGATGATCATCGCAAGAAAGAAGAACCACATACAAGACAACCATACAATACACAGGGTAAGCTAGAGCCAATAACATAAAGTCAATCATATTTCATCATCCAATATCCATATAACAACCAAGCATGTTATGACTCTTCATTCAATACACTACGACTCGACTCGACTCATCCGGATACATATAACTTGGTCGGATTCAGCGGATGCTTGCACTTGTGGTGGATACCCCTGCTCAACCCTGAGCTGCTCATCTACGAGCTAAGTGTTACAAGTGTTACGATGAATCAAATCTCCCTCACCACAAGGTTAGCCCTTAATGAATTTCAGGCCTCTTGCTACTCTCACCACAGGAGTCAGTCCGCTCTAAGTGAGACTAACTGGCTCCTTAGAGTGTCAGGATGCAGTCCTTACCTTGAATTCTTACCTAGTTATACAGATGGGGCACCACCATGGACACCCACTAACAGGGGCCATGGAATTACGTCCCGACCACTGAAGCGCGACCCTGAAAGTCTCACCTAGAGACCCCAAGGAATTATGCACTGACACAGGCAAAATACAATCATACGGTCAATTAAGATTTACCATGCAAGGGTGCATTCATTATGTCAATCGTTAAAGCAGTTACATTTCACATTTCCAGGTCCAACCCATTCCAACTCATCATAATCCATTCATGCTCATAGAATACAACTCATCTCGTTTTCGTGTCACTTTAGTAATACCAATCTCATTTAGTTCTCAAGCCAAATCTCATATCAACCCATCATTTAAATTTCATGAATCATGCCGAACATACCTCATGCTCCATTATATACATATTACTCATCATACAATCATACTCAATCAAAACAGATCATTCAGGAACAAACAAGCATCCAATCACAACACTGTTCTCGCCCAGTACCTCGCTCAGGCTGAGGGATCTCGCTCAGGCGAGGCGAGCTCGCTCAGGCGAACCCCTTTTCGCCTAGGCGAGGGCTCGAAAGAGCACCCAAGAATCAACGTGGGATCTCGCTTAGGCGAGACCCCTCTCGCCTGGGCGAGATGTTTGCTCGCTCAAAAATTTGAGCGGGTCGCCTGGGCGACCCTTCGCACAAACTGGTTTGGGCGAATCCCTGTTTGTCTCGCCTAGGCGAGATTGGCCCGCTTGGGCGAGATTAACAAGTCTCGCCACTGTTTCACCTGCAACAGCCATGTATTTCGAACCAACCAAGCATACAAGGCATTCCACACGCCATAGACAATAGTTTTATCCATACAAATATTCAACAAGCACAAAACAGAACAAAGACGACTCAAACCCGAAACCCTAACTTCCCGTACCTGGAAATGGGTTCGTGCAGAACGTTCGACGCGTAACCAAGGAGCACAGCAGCTCTAGAACGCGCTAAGGAGCTGAAAACAGAAGGTACACGGAACAAGGGCAGATTAGTACTAAACCATAACTGCGAAAATACAAGGGAAAGCAAAAAGGGAACTCCGATGATCTAGAGGGGGTACTTACGTGGAGTAGAAACTGATTCGGAGCTAGCTCGAGAGACTTGGGGAGGAACCCTAGCAGAGCTCTAGCGCGGAAGGGGAAGGTGACGGCTGTTGAGTTTCTGCAAGAGTGAGAGTGAGTGTGGAATTAGGGCAACCTGGAAGACTTTTATCCTATGGGCCGGCCTTTAGGCCCAATACTGTAGGGCAGCCCACTAACTTTAGGGCAGAAATAAAAAGGGGGCCTTACACAAGATATTTTAAAAATTTAAAACTATAAAACTATAATTAAATTTAATATAAATTTTTTATTTTATAAAATTAAATAACAATTTTTTAATTAATTCTATGATAACAATATATTTAAGTTATTTATATATTTTTAACAAAATATATCGTATATAATTATTTTAAATAATATATTAAGATCAAGTTAATTAAAATAAAGAAATTATTCAATTTTAAATAAAATATTTAGTAGACAATGTAGAAAAATGTAATAGTTGATTTTTTCAATGGTAAAAATGATGAACGATATATAAATTGTTGAGTAGACTCTATAAAAATACAAAAGTTAGATAATACAAAAAATGTGAAGAGTAGACGATGCAAAACTATAAATGATAGATTGTGCATATAAATGTAAATAATAGATTCTTTAAGAATACAAATGTTAGACAAACGATGCAAACAAAATATAAAAATATAAAGATCGAAAACTACAAATGTAGACCCCGTGTAGAAAGATATAAAGAATAGACTCTTCTTTTGGAGTCGTTTTTCTATTTTTTTGGATTTTGAGTTTCAAATTTGTCAATATGTATCTTAATTTAAAAAAAAATATTGAAATTGAAATCATTAGTGAATTTTATATCTTTAAAAGTTTCAAGAATTTATAATTTTCACTTTGCAATAATACACGGATGTCTATGTTATAAAAAATATTTTTTAATTATTTTTTAAGCTTTTGTGAAATGTAAAAAATTTGTGAAAGTTTTTCAAAAACATTTAAAAATTCATTAAAAAGGCTTTAATGTTTTACATTCTTTTGTAGGGGTATCAAAACGGGCCAGCCCAGCCCGTTTTACCCTGCCTTATCTTTTCACTTTACATTTTATTATTTTTTAATTTCTTTAAACTTTTTTAAGAATTTTGTTTATAAATGTTATATATATATATATATATATATATATATATATATATATATATATATTGTTTATATAATATAGTATTTTTTTATTGTTTTTAATTTTTAAACACTAAAAAAAACAGGTTAGCAGGTCATGATTGGTCGGCCCGCCTTTGGGCTGCCAATGTAACGGGTTAGGTGGACTGGGCCACAACGGGTTAGCGGGTTGGAAACTCCAACCCGGCCTGCCTTTTTCTTGGCGGTCTAGTGTAAGATCCGAGGAATTTAAATAATTAAATAAATAATTATTTAATAAATGCAGGTAGTGAGAGCCTTATGGTATTAAATGCTAACTTTCATGACGTGGAAAAGTACTAGCTCAAATGGTTCAGAGTACTTGGTTATGTTGAGGGGACTTATAGGTTCAAGTCCTATGTATGCCAAATTGTATGTTATTTAATTGTATTATTTTTACGATATGTTTGAGCGTGATAAGAGAGTATATATTTTTAGAATTATAAAAATCATCACAAACGTGAATTGGTTGAATTGGTTGTGCATTTGCATTGATATTGGAGAGTTATAGGTTTGAACCTTGGCTTAAGCTTAATAACTTTCTTTTTGCTAAAATTATTTTTGGCATTGATGTGAAAGGCCAGCAACCCTAGCTGAAAAAGGGGTGTTTTAGATTGTGCATTTCGTGTGGGCTGTCTAAGGGAGAGTTTCTAAGCATAAACTTGCACCTAAAGAGAGTGAGTGAGCGTGCTTGGGTGGAGACAAGGCTTGGAACCAAATTGGAATAAAAAAGGGACTCTAGAAGGGCATTGGTGCGGGAAAAATCCAAGTTAGGGGAGTTGTACTACGTGTTTATTTTAATTGTATTGTTTCTAGACTAAATGGAATGCATGTGAACCTTGAGTTCTACCAAAACTATAATAACTTGTTCGTGTTTCTAGAATTTTCCAAAAACCGCTTGGCGGTATTGAAGTCCTGCCAGGTGACACATGTTGCAGAACACAATTTCTAGGTTTTCTCTATGAACCGCCTGGCGGCTGCGTGTATCCCACCAGACGACGTGAACTGGTTTGATCAGTTGTTTCGTTTGCGTGCGTTCTGTGATGTTGGTAATGCTTGATTGGGGCCCTTGCATCAAACTATAAAATCTTTTATGTGGTTATATGACTGATATTGTATGAATTCCTGATGATTCTATGAATCTTGTTTGATTGGGAAAGTAGGGTTCATATTGGGGTTGGGGGAAGAATAAACATGATCTGCGATTATAATCGATGCGCTGTTGTATGATATTGATTTTAATGGGATAAACATGAACTCTGCCCATTATATGAAAGGATATAAATGTGTGAAAATTTGTGTTAAAAGGGGTGATTGGGGGATTGAGGGTTCGTGCAGGTGTTGGGAAACCTGGGAATTTCCCAGAATTTATATGCACTTCATGACGATTCATGAACTGCCACCAGGCGGCTTATTAGTGCAGAGAGGCTGGTGATCACTTGTCTCATTGGGAGTTCGTGGATGAGTTATTTGGAATATTTGTATATGTATAATAGTAAATAAAACTTGGTTGAGGGGATGGGAACGAAACATGTGGGTGTAATGTAATTACTAATAGGTATAATTATGTGATAGTTGGAACCAAGTGAATATAAAGGTGAGGTTAATGTGCCTATTTTGGTTACTGTTGTTATGTGCAAAAACACGATGTTGATTGGGATGCAGGGTGATCTGTTTGATTGGTAAAAGAGTAAGGGTATCGAAAATTACAATAATAATAGAGTAATGAGATAATCTCCATTGTGCAATCCTTGAGAATGTTGATGTATGAATTGTGATTCAACCATATGATTATGACTGGATGATTTGTTGATAATAGAAATTATGTGATGCATGTTTGAGGTTCATTAGAATCTGCTTCAAAATGCCAAAAACAAGTAGCATTGCGCTACTGGTATGGTGCCTGGCGACACATCTAACATCTCGACCAAATATTACGGGTTTAAATAAAATAAAATAAAGAATTAATAAATAAACCTCATTTATTAAAATGTCATTTCCCAAAGCACGGGAAATTTAAAACTTTAATCCATTATATAATAAACTTTAAAATCATAATTATAACTCTATTACAAAAGTCAAAGTCTAATAAGAGTTTACAAATTATACCAAAGCAGAAAACATTAAAACTCTGAGAAAACTCTTTATCCCAGTCTAGCCCCGTTCCAACTCTATGCCTCACCAGAACCACCTGCAACATCATTTGCTCACATGTACCATGTACACAATAATCGTCAAACATAAGCAGATAGGGTGAGCTAATAATCAAAACAAGCATACATACAACATATATATTTATATTACAATAACACCAAAGGAATTCCCTCCTTTGATTCCATATCACATGGCCACCACCATGTTAACCAAGTTTTATGTCTTCTAATGAGTATCTCAAGGTGTCTTGTTGCCACACCTACCAGCCACAACTGATAGAGCACGTGCAGGAAACCTTGCCACGGATCACACACTTTAATGTTAGGTGGAGTTCCCAATACGAATAACATTGATAACGTCCCAAGACTACCAAACTTGTCAGCTTAATACTGAAGAGGGCAATCTAACTGGACCCATCTGCACACACCACAACGTGCACCCTCAAACCTGCAACACTCGCCAACCCGAGCCACAACTTAAGAGTTCCTCGTGTTCATCCGCCATCCCAAGCCACAACTCAAGAGATGTCATTCCAAGCCATAACTCAAGGAATGCCACGTGCTTAACCCCTATCCCGAGCCACAACTGAAGGGATACGTTCTGAGCCACAACTCAAAGAACACCAACAAGTCGACCTTCGAGATATCATAGAAGCCTTGTAGACCACACACATCAACACAAGCAAACATAATTATGTTGCAGCCACATCGCCTGATGCTGCTCACGAGGCACCAGGCTCTTTCCGCTTTCAAATCGCCTGGCAGGGGACATGTACAGCCAGGCGCATAGCGCCTTTAAAACACCAACACTGCAGACACCACCTGGTGGAACTATCCTCACCTCCAGGCTCACGCGTTTCAGGAGCCCACTGTTTTGGCAGCTATCACCTAGCGGATCCTGTTCTGCTGCCAGGCGCTGCATCAGTACAACGATAGGTACTGGTTTAGGCACTCCAAATCTGATGGTACACTCTCAATACACACCAACCACCACTGTGAACTTTACCAAATTAACTAAATCAACTTCCAGGTGATTTAATCTTACTACCAATCTTTTTTCTATCATTTAGATTTGACCCAAGATTTCCAATAATGGAACTAACTCAAGTTCAACATTACCAGTCACGATATACCACTGTTAAATTTACCTAAGACTCTACCCACCTCCATATAGCATAACCATCATATCTTATCAATGTGTACTCTACAATTCCATCTAGAGCAATTCCACAAAACCTTACCACTCCACTAGTTCAGTTTTCCTTCCCACCAACTAACCCCTAACTTGGTTTCCTTTGCTTAAAATTGGACTTTTTTATGAGTTTCTTCTTGATCACCAATGGCTCCTCTTGTTTCCCCTCCTTTCAGCTCCTTATCACTCTGTTAGCATAGTTCACACACTAAAATTTTCTCTCCTCATAAAGCTTTATAATGGCAGACTCAAAAACCCTTTTTCTCTCCCCTAATTGGCTTTTTAATTGGGTATTAAGGGTGATTAATGGCCAAAACGAAAAAAAAGATTAATTGTGGTGGTAATTGTCATTCAAGGACCATTATGAGTTGTTTTTCAGCCCCTCTTGGCCAGTTAGGGTTTCTCTACCCTTTCACATTCATGCCAAAACTATGTTTAGCAAAAAAATAAAGTCTAATTTGGTTCTACCAAGGTTTGAACCCATAACCGTGCTACTACTAAGTCAATTCAAAACCACTCAACCAATTCTTGTTTTGTGATAATTCCTATAATTATAGGATTACATTATCACTTGCCATGATCTAGCATATTAGTAAAATAATAATAATTTAAATAACACATAAATGGCATACATAGGACTTGAACCCAGGTGCTCTCACACAATTAAATACTCTTAACCATTTAAGCTAATACGTTTCCACATCATATCAATCAATAATTAATGTCATAAAGGCTTCCACTACCCGTATTTATTAATTAATTAATTATTTATTTAATTAAATTTAGCGGATCTTACAACGTGGGACGAGTTGCCAGGCGATAGTGACCTAGAACAGTGGCATGGGCCACTGGATTCACGTGGCGCCTAACGGTAGGGAAGGCTCCACTAGTCGAAGTTCGCTGACAGACGTATTGGAAAGGCGTAGACTGCCAGGTGGTCTGGAACCAAGTTCCACCTAGCAAAGCAAAAGGTGCGCCAGGCGATTTTGTGTGCAGAGTTGGATCGCGAGGAGGATTTTTACATAACTTTGGATGGAGGTCATGATGCGATGTTTTGTTGAGGGCCTAGTTACGAGTGTAACTTGTATTGGGGTAACACTTGGCCACTCGAGGTTGTAGCCTGGTGGTTTTGGAAGTCCAGTGGAGTATGCAAGATCGTGGCTCGTACGGATGGGTTTCGATAGATTGCGCTCTTTAGTGTAATTGATTGAGTTTGGTAGTCTTGGGACAAATACGAACTGCGGTTTGTATTGGGGAACTCCACTTGGTGTCGCAGATTGTGGTCGTGGCAATTTTATTCCCGTGTGTGGACTATTAGGTGGTGGCCTGTAGTCGGAGGGGGAGTAGATAGGGGTGCAGCAAAGATTGATCAATGTACTCATCAAAGGGTGTAGAATCAAGAGGCGTCCAACAGAAGGTTTGGAAGTTGAGGAGTGAGGATTAGGGTGCTAACACAGGGCATGGTTTTGAGATGCTTTATTATTCTATGTTGTAATTATTTTATGGTATTTGAGCTTACCCTATTTGATTGTGTTTGGCGATGATCGTATAACTTGTTATATGGGAGCTGATGTTGATGCAGGTGAGCTTGTGGATGCATAGAGTCATAGTGGGGACCAGCTATGGGAGTTTATACTAGTTTTCTTCATGGATTTTTATGGACTATTTTGTAATGAATTTTATAAACAACGTATAATTGTAATAATAGGACGCCATGGATTTTTTTGTTATAATTGGCGCATTGAAATAGATTTAAAATTTCTCGCGTTTTTAGAAAGAACTTAATAATAAATGCAATTTATTATTGTATTTCTTATTTTAATTTTTATATAAGTAATTTCTAGCTAAGACATTACATCTAGCCCGCTTTGACATACCTAATTTTTTGGATGCTGAATTTTAAATTTAAACTTTAATATCATATTTTTACAAATTTTTTGCTATTTTAAATTTTAAATTTAAATTTATTTTATTTAAACTTGAAGTTTAAATTTTTTGTATTGTTCACAATATAAATGTTAATTAAAAGAAATTAATTGCTTTTTTGTTATAGTTTAAATTTCAAATTGTAACTTATTTTTTAAAATGTTATAAAAATGTAACTTATCTAATTTTTTTTTTACTTTTTTGTAATAAGAAAGTGATTCTATAATAATTTAAAAAAATAAATAATATAGACAAAATTCAGTTAATAGATGTATAATTTAAATAGAAAATTATATATATATATATATATATATATATATATATATATATAATTTATTTATTTTTTTTTATTTTTTATATTTTATATATTTTATATAAAATATATATTTTTATTATTATAAGAAATTTTGGTAAATATAAGTACCATATTTATATATTAAATTAGATACATTTTCATGTATTTGGGAGAGTTTGGATTTTATTTTGTTTTGAATTTGAATTTTAAATTAAAACTTTGTTACCATATTTTTATAGTTTTTTGCGATTTTAAATTTCAAATTAAAATTTCATTATCATATATTTTTAATTTAATTTGACAATATGTATCTGAATTTTTGAAAAAAAAAATTAAATTAGAATTTTTGGTGATATTTATATATTTAAAAGTTTTAAGAATTTATAACTTTCACCTTGTAATAATACACTTATGTCTATATTATCAAAATTATATTCTAAATTAATGTTTAAGCTTTCCTAAAAGATTAAAAATATGTGACGGTTGTTCAAAAACATTAAAAATCCTTTAATTTTTTATGAGTTAAAGTTTCAAAAGTCAGGTAACACCTCTGGAAATGTAATAGAATAATTGACCATATCACATCCTTTGTTGAAACTTCCAAATACTTAGGAAGAGAGTAGTAAAAATGAACTTACTTAAAAGGATGGTCTACAATAAACATAGAAACCAGAAAATGAAGAATATAACATTATAAATGAGAAAGAAAAACAAAAGAACACTTGTTTGTCCAATTAATACATAAGAAAAGGGAAAATATATTGGAATGCATGTGATTTGAGTTTAAGTGTGAGAGAAGTTTTTCAAATTTGAAATAAAGTTTTCCGTCTAATCCAATTTGAATATTAATATTAATATAAATAAGTATAAATAATATTTTAAAAATTATTATTAATATTTATATCTTTTACGTGATATTTAAATAAGCTTGTTTCAAGTGTGAATATTGAACACCATATTATTATTATTTTGAAAATTTTAATATTAATTCAATTGTATTTTAAAAATTAATTTATAACAGTAAAATTTTAATATTAATATTACTATTAAAATTTGGGGTTAATCAACATTCAAGTTTAATATTAATATTATTAATCTCTTTAAAAATACAAATATTATGCATTGTTTTTGGCTTTTATCCGTATTTTCTGCACATATCAAAGAAATAAAAGAAAGAAGAACAAAAGAAGAAATTTGACATTGTCAATCAAATCACGGAATCTGAAAAACATTGGACATTTATGCATAAAAGTTCATTATATCACACATTTGAAAAAATGAAAAAGGAAATGAAAAGTGCAGATATATTTTTTTGATAAATTTTAATGTTCATACAAAACATGTATGGTTGGGAGAGGTTGGAGAATGTGTGTTGAAAAATGCGTGTTAAAATACAACATTCACTAAATGTTTGTGTTAGAATGAATACATGAAAAGATTGCACTCATTTAATGCAGAATAAATATATTGATAAAGGTGTGCAATCAGGTTCTTTACTTTTATTTTCTGTTTATTGACAAATTCATAAAGTCTAAAGTATATGTATTTATTATATGACAGTATTATTAGCTTTGCAATTGTATATAATTATATATTAGATATTAGATTAGATACTATTAGAGATTTTGGTATTTCAAAGTGACTTTTACTCTATGGGAAGGTGAGAAGATTTTTTGAAACTAGAATAAAACTTTTTCAATAAGGTATGTAGATTTTTTAAAACATTTTTCATTTAAAATTATAATACAATAAATTCAAATATAACATTGAATTGAGACACTCAAAAAGTTATTGGTTTCTTCATAATTAATGCTAATTAATTATAAAGATGTGTTGGAAGAGATAAAAGTTTATCTTGAAAGTAGTGTTAGAAGAAACTGAAAAGTTGTTTTTATTCTCCTCAACATCTTTTAATTTCTAGAAGGTGAAAAGTATTTTTTGAAAAGTATAAAAAGCATCTTCAGTAAACTAGGTAAAAAAACAAAATTCTTTTTAATTTGGTAAATAAATGTATTTAAAGTAAATAATTTTATTTGCATTTATTATTATTAATAAAAAATTATTAATTGATCATATTCAAAAAAAATGTGCAATATGTAATATTATTTTTAAAAAAGATTAAAAAATAACTAATTTTGTCTATAGAAAAGAAGAAATTATTAATATTTATATAAAAATATTTGTTAGTTACAATCTGCATCATTGTGTATTTCTTTTAATTTTAAATTATAAATCTTTTTTCTACTCTAAAATTTTTAAAACGCGTCTTGTCATTAATGAGATAAAGTCATGGAGTGAGGAAGCAAATGAATATATTTCATTCATAGATTTAACTTATTAAACTTTAATACATATTTATTGAAGCATGAGCTTCATTTCAATTTTGTTTGTTGAAAAATTTAGAAAATTTAGATTTTACCTCTATGATTTGCATTTATTTTAAAAATAAATTGTAGTTTATGATTTCCATTTACTTCACTATTATAATTCTTAAAAAGTAAATATTATCATATCAAATAACATGAAAATTATATTTGAAAGTATTCACTCTTAAGACTGCGAAACATTTCAATAAATATCGTGTAATATTTGTAAATTCCACACCAAATCCTAATTAATTTATTGTATTACCATTTTTAGTTTAATTTATTTTAAAAATAATAGTTACTTTCTTCAAGAAACTTTGTAAAGGTTCCTAAAATGTCATCTTATGATACTTACTGCTCCAGAATATTAATTATGAAGACCACCAATTATGTTTTTATTTTTTTTTACTTTCTTACTACAATAAATGAATGTTATATCTTTCAATACATGTCTGCTCAAAGATTAAATTTCCCACATTGATTTTTGTGCTTTTATGACCTCTGTCAAACATAAGTGTTCCACCAAGATTAAATTTTCCTACATAGGCATATGTGCTCTTATGTTCTTAGCAATTGTATAAATGTTTGGACACACATTTGCATATTCAACAAACACCTTTGGGCTCCCTCATTCTTCACAAACACCCACCATATTCCTCCATCCAAAAAATAAATATTGCAAGTGTGTCCTGTGAAGAAGAAAATTTGGAAGAACAAAAGACAAAAAAATAGAAATCATAGAAGATGTACACGTAAAGCATAACCCAAAACAAAAAGAAAAAGAAATGGATAAGAAAAAGCAAAAAAACATGAAAAAACATTGAAGCAAAGAAAACCCCTAATAGTAAAAAACAAAACTTTAATGGGTTAAACAAATCGTAGTTGAAAAAAAATAAAAAGATTGGAGAAAATCTTAAAAAAGAGTAAGTTGATTTTAATGCAAAGAAAAATCTTAATAATGAAAAATTTCAACTTTGACAAATCAAAGAAGAAGAACACAAAATATAGTGAGTTGAATAGATCCAAGACGAAACTTAAATGGATTAAACAAAAATGAATAAAAAAAACAAATCGAAAATCGAAAATCAAACTAGAAAGAATAGAAGACATGGATGTGAAAAGAAGAAGAGGTAAACTGAAGACACGTCCTGATAAAATCTCACCATTGAAAAAATATATATGGTAGAAGAAACATTAAGTTTTGAAACTAAGATCTAAAAAATAAAAATGAAGAGGAACAAACCTTTTAAGAAGGTTATTCGTACTTGATAGCCTTGCCTTTGACTTTGGAGAGATCTTCAATCTTCTCCTTCTTGAAGATTTCATTCATCTCAAAAACAAAAACAAAGTTAAGATGTGAGAGAAGAAATCCCACATAATAAAAAAAAACAACACATAAATGATAAAAATCAAAACTTTTAGAAAAAGAGGAGGATTTTAGTTCAGTAAAAATCAAACCTTTTACAAATGTTCTTCATCTTATCTCAGTCTGCTACCTTAAAACAAAAGGAGATATGCTCTGAGATAAAAATATTATCCATTGCAAACCATATAAGAAGAGAAAAGAATAATAGTAAAAATCAAATATTTTCATCTCAAGGCACGTCTGCATCTCCAATATTTTTTACATCTTTAAAACAAACAAAAAATTAAACATAGAATCATAAACATGAAAGAAAAATCATACCTTTTAAAAATAAATCCTTTTAAAGATGATATTCGTCCTTTTGCTCAAGAGCTCTTTGATCTTCTCCTTCTCTCCTTCTTAAAGATTTCATTCATCTTGAAAATAAAATAAAAATAGCTTTGAGATAAAAATATCAACCATTATGAACCATATAAGTAGAGAAAAGAATAACCCACATAAAAAACAACACAAAGATGACAAAAATCAAACCTTTGAAAGAACTAAGGAATGATCTTCGTCCTTCTACCAATAAAAATCAACCCTTTTTCATTCAAGGTAAACATGCATCTCCATTATTTTTTGCGTTTTTAAAACAAAAACCAAAATTAAAACATAGAATCATAAACACAAACGAAAAACACAAAAGAAAAATCACACCTTTTAAAAATAAAACCTTTTAAACATGATATTTGTCATTTTGCTCCAAGAGCTCTTTGATCTTCTCTTTCTCTATTTCTTAAAGATTTCATTCATCTTGAAAATAAAATAAAAATAGTTTTGAGATAAAAATATGAATCATTGCAAACCATATAAGTAGAGAAAAGAATAACCGACATATAAAACGACACGAAAATGATAAAAATCAAACCTTTGAAGAAAACTGAGGAATGATCTTCGTCCTTCTACCGATAAAAATCAAACATTTTCATCTCGAGGCATACCTGCATCTCTGCATCTTTAAAACAAAAGCAAAGTTAAAAGATAGAATCATGAACACAAAAGAGAAACCAAACCTTTTTAAAATCAAAGGTAGTTTGCATCATCACAAAACAATAACCTATCATCAGAGGTACCATAATGAAAATATGAAGAGAAAATGAGGTAAACTAATTCGGATAAAATCTTATCATTTCGCATGCATGTGTGTTGAGAGGTTTTAATCTGAGTTCTAAGGATTGATAAAATAGAAAAGAGGAAGAAGCAAGTAAAAGAGAGAGGAGAAAGATGAGAGAGAAAGAGAAACAAGAAGCAAAGAAAATAGAAAGTCGAGAGAGAAAGATGAGAGTTGTGTTATGAGATACGTTTAGGTTACAGATATATATGATGCGAACATATGTGTGTTTTTTATTTTGTTTTTTATTGACTGGAAAGAGCACGTGATGACACGTTAGTGTTTTTTCTCTTTGTGATTTTTTTTTTTGAATGATAGTAGTGTAGATATATTATTATATTAAAATGTTACAGTTTGTTAGATTCTCAATTGTATATTAGATTAGATACATCCAATATCATCTCATGTTGTATACCCGAAATCATTTCAGACTATGTTCTTTCTCCCTTACTCTTATGTATGTCCTCTTAATATCATCTCAAATTGTGTCATGTATGTTCATCTCGAGCAACACCATATCATATTGGCAACAACAATATTTTGGTCAGGATCAACAAGGATCAACAAGAATCAACTATAATTAGTAGAGATTAAGGTATAAAATGGATTAGTATAACATTAAATAAAATTAACTAAGGTAATTATTTGTTATGTATGTGGTACAAGTTCAACTAGGTAAAAATTCATAAATCTAATATAAATAGCAATGTCCATTAGAGATAATTGGGTGACATTCATTATTGCAACATTTATTATCACATGATAGACAACTTTAACTTCAGTGCCTAGATTTCTCGTTCAACCTGGAAACATCTCGAATTGAAGACTTAAGAGTGCAGAGATGTGGAATCTTAAAGTGTAATTTCGGTTCTCTACGAACATTTTTGTTATGTTATTGAGGCATTATAATCTAGAGGTAACAAGTTTTTTCAAGTCCCTCCTTAGTATCTTTCCTAAGGCATTCTTTGGTATTGCGTCCACAAATGCCACGCGCCTTATTTTCTTGTATGGTGCAACCTGCAACCGAGAAAGGAACATGAAAACTTAGACTTTTATGAGAGATATATCTATTCTATACCACAAGTTAGTTAAAGTAGTACAACGTTTTGATTAAATTAGTATACTTGTTGATATGAAACAATATATCGATTATATAATTCAAACATTTCATAATCATTAAAATACATTTTGAAATTTTCATAATCATTTTTAACTTTGTGATAACATGAAAGATTAATTATCACTTAGTTATAATAGAGAAAAACAAGATATCTTAAATCTTTTTAAGAACACAACACTTTAATTAAACTAGTACAATATTTTAGTTAAATTAATAAAATTGTGATTTAAAATCTAAATAAATTATATATCAAGATAGTATATGAAATTTTAGTGATATACATCTCTCGGCACTCAAATAATAATAATATTCACTATTATCATGTTACCTTACCCACTATCCATAACAATATGAATTTACTTATATGTCTTTTCTATTAATATATCATGTTTATAGTGAATTTATCTTTTCAGTTATATTTTAAGATAAATGATTTTCTTAAAAGAATTGAAATGATTTTGTCTTTCATAAATATGAGAAATCTTGTAAATTTAAAATTAATAGAAAAGAAAACCAAATATGTACTTCTTTAAACTACTTTCTTTTTTGAAAAATTGTCCGGATAATTAAAAAAAATGGTTGTATTTTACAGCTATTTAGTTTGTAAATTTATGTGATATTTTCCATGCTAGTGTGTTTAGAATTCACAAAATACTTTGTCAACTTTCTTCAGAAAATATCAATAAATATATCCTGCACATAACTTTAGATATATCAATAAATATATCCTGCAAATATATCATTGAAGGCATAAGGGAATGTACCTGTTTGGCGACAAAATCAATTATTTCTGCTTCAGTGATGGAACTTTGGGATTGTCTTACTACAATCGCCATGGGAACCTGCCCAGCTTCTTCATCGGGGTATCTGTTAATGATATATGTGAAGTTTATTAACTCTTATATTTATATATATAAATGAAATTTCTTTTTAATTTTAATTTATTTTATGTACTTGACACATTAAAATTTTTTATACATGTATCTAGACATTTTTTAAATTTGATAAGAAATAGACTTTAAATTTAATTCAGTTTCGCTCGCTCTGTATAGTATATCTAAACACAAACAATGCAAATAGGAATTGGTATGTTGGGAGAGAGGAAAAATCAAAGCATGTGTACTGTTATTTTTCAGTTGAATATGGATCCTTCACATGTAAAGATTATAATTTTATCCTCTAACTTCATATTCTCGTGTTTGTGTGCACGAGGGTAAATTGAGTGTCCATTTTCTACCTAGAATAAGTGATGGTAAGAAATGTTTAGTTGGAAAAACAAGTTTTCACTATATAAAAGCATTAAATTCTGAAAAAAAAAAAAAATTGCTTTGTTAGAACATTTTTAATAAGAGTCGATTCTAAGATCTGTTTTTCTTTTTTATTAAAGTTCATTTCTAGAATCTGTGTTAAAGTAATATTTTTATCATTGAAAGAAACTACAAATAAAAATGAGTAGAGCAGACAAAATCTTACGAAATAACTGCAGCATCATTTATCTCTGGGTGAGACAAGAGCCATTTTTCTAACTCCGCAGGAGCAACCTGCAATGCACATTGTTTTCAATGCCTTGCTATATATCACATCAAACAACAATAACATTGGAACAAATAATATAACAGAAAATAATTTATACTTAATATTTGTAAAACATGTTACAGATGTTTTTAACGACAGGTTTGTTACCTGGTAACCCTTGTATTTGATCAACTCTTTTAACCTATCGACAACATACAAAAAACCATCATTATCGAAATAACAAAGGTCTCCGGTCCTTAACCACCCATTCACCAAAGTTGCTGAAGTTGCTTCTTGATCATCAACATAACCTGCTCCAACATGGTCCATGCATTGATAAGGATCAAATATTAGTTGAAGAGGAGTGCAATGGTTCTGCAAGTTGGATAAATCTATATATGAACTAAGATAAGCCTCTAGGCAATGGTTCTGCAAGTTGAATAAATGTTCACTTATGATTTCAGTTTTTCTATGGTAATTTTGTTCCTTATGTGGACAACATCATCTTAGGAGGCCTTGATTCTTCTTCTGCCAACAAAGTACAATTGACATTGAGTGTTTTGTTCAAACTAAAGATCCTTAGTTCTCTCAAATATTTCTTAAACTTAAAAATTGTTAGATCTAACAAGTGTATTTCCTTGAGTTAGAGACAATATATTCTATCTTTGATTGATGATACTGGTTTCTTAGGTAGCAAATCATTTACACTACCTATGGATTTCAATTTAAAGCTTAGTTTTAAAGATGATGACCTTATTTAGGATCCTTTTGTATGTAGAAATTTAAGTCATTACATGAGGAATCCATTAACCACACAATTTCCAAGCCAGACATTACCTTTCATAATAGTAGGTGATTTGAGCCAGAGTTCTCCTTGTTCACCTGGAAGCATGGCTTCTCCTGTGTCTGGGTTCACAATTTTGGCTTCCACCCCCGGTAGCAGTTTACCTGTTGTTTCCACTTGCTTAGCATCTTCCGGAAAGGTTCGGACAACCCCGGCACATGATTCGGTTAAACCATATCCCTAAATTGTTTGCATATGAGAAACTATTGTTAAACAATGAGATAATTAAAGAACTTAAAGAAAATTATACTAATTTAAAATCAGCAATAATTATGGTAACTAGCTAATATAACAATTTAGATATTAATTTATAAATTAATTATAATTTTTTATTACTAATAAAGACTACTTTAACATAATATAATGGTTAATTACTTTTGGTGTTTGTTATTTAATAGTTTTTTATAGTGATATATGACATATCAATTCATGAGGTTATATTTTATCCCTCAAAATTTAAAATTTCAAAATATATTTTTATTAATGAAATACTTGTTAAAATTATATAAATATACAATTTAAATATATATATATATATATATATATATATATATATATATATATATATATTTATAACTTTTACATTATCGATTATTTTATACCTGTAAATTTAATTATCAAATTTTGATAAAATTGAAATAAATAAATAATTATCCCGATTCTTTTACCTTGCGTTTTATAAAGAATTTTAACATTTGTAAGAAATTGAAATACATGGTATATAATTACTTACGATTTAATTATCTTTATTTTTTAAATAATTTGTTTATTTTTTAAATAATTTGTTTGGATAGAGTAATTGAAATATCTTGAATTTCAATTTTTTTTAATAAAGTAAATTAATTTCTCTTTTAAGACAAAATCATATTTTAAAAATATATGGCTCAACCTTTAGATTGGACTGATTTGACTCGATCCTTAGCTTGGGCCAACTTGTCTCGACCTTTGACTTGGGTCAGCTTGTCTCGACTTTCGGTTTAAGCCAACTCATTTAGACCCTCGGCTATGGTCGACTTTACTCATCCTTCGTCTCAGGCTTAATCAGCTCGACTTTCAACGTCGAAGGTTTAGCTAAGCAGATTCTTGTCAAAGGGCCAAGCCAAGTTGACAAGGGCGGGAGGTATAGTCAAGTTGACCCTAGCTAAAGGTCAAGACTAGTCAGTTCTGGTCAAAGGTCGAGACTAATCGGTCCTAACCAAAGGTTGAGACTAGTATGTCTTGGTCGAAGATCGATAAGATTCGGCCCTAACCGAAGGTGAAGACAAGTTGACCTTGGTCGAAGGTCAAGATCAGTCGACCATTAAGATGAGTCAGATTGGGACAAAGATCAAAAAGAGTCACCACGAACTAAAGGTCAAGTCAAGTAGGCTTGAGTTAAAGGTCGAGCCTCGAGCCAAACAAAGTCGAGTTGTCTAGGCCTATGGTCGAGTTGAGTGGACCCGAGTTGAAAGTCAATGTGAGCAGAAAATCGACCCAAGCCAAAAGTCAACCCAAGTAACTTGGGTTGAAAATTGAGCCATGTCGGTTCGTGCCGAAGGTCAAGCACAATCAACTGAAGGTTGCATTTTTTATTCTTCTATTATTATCTATTTGAATCTACTATTCCTAAATATTTTTCATTTTGTTACTCAAATTTGTTTTTTATTTCGTAATATATGTTACTGTACTGAATGCATTCTTATAATATATATACGGGGCAACTACACCCTTCCATAAAGCATGATAGGGTGAGTTCGATATTTGCAAGCCTCGGTCTTTCACCAAACTTCAAATATGAACTTCCTACGATTCTCATAACTAGATATCTTCCTCTACACGAGTAGGATTTTAGCAGAATCAAGATAATCCCTTTACATATCAACATTCACTATCCTTATCCATATCATCATAATTTAGTATTTCCTTATCCATAATCAAGAAGATAACTCCGGATCAATTTAGTATTTCCTCCTTGGAAATTTGTACAGTATCCTTATCCATGTCATCAACATATTACATTTCACATCAAGCTCATTCATCATTCACAATATAGAAACATACATGCTTAAACGAAATAGGAAAAACATGAATTTAGCACAGAAGGGTGTCAACAAAAGTCATTGGCGCTCGGAGTATAAGGAACCCTTGAAATTAATTTTAGGTGACACTCGATGCTATGCTAGTGGCTCCCCCGAGGGTCTAAAAGTGACGCCCACCACCTTGACCTCACTGAATTGAGTTCTGCAGATGGCACCGAGCAATCTAGCAATATTGCTTGTGTCGTATGAGTGAACAATCACGATTCAACTAAGTTAGGTCACTCAATCTACCAATCTAGGTCAATTTAAATCATCTTAAGTGAAAAAACCATTGTTTAGTTCAAAATAGATCTTGGGTATAGTAGATTGGATGATTCTAACACAATCAAACCAGTTTCACAAGCACAAGCCAAAATCAAACAGATAAAGCCATCAAAGCAAAAATCAAACAGATAAACCCATCGACAATTATGTTGATACTTCCCAATTTCATAATCAGAATCAATTTCTCAACTTACAACAAAACAATTATTATAAATAGACTAGCTTCCCTTAACTCAAAATAGCTTGTCCAAGCTAAAACTCTAATGCTCAATATATTGAGCCACTCCCAACTACAGACACTTTTCTGAAATTTGAAATTTGATCGGTTCATAATTTCCTTAACTCTTAATTTTCAACGTGGTGCAATTTGATTTTGAAAAGGATAAGAAATATAGATGAAATTAAAAGAGAAAGAATGAGGACATTTGGCTTGGGTGAAGGCACAAAAATGAAATAGAAAGTTGTAGAGGTAAGCTTACTTCCTTCTTCTATTAATATCTTATTATTATATTATTGTATTAATATACTCTGTAGACATAGAGAATGAAACCAGAAAGGTGTGGAGTCAACCTTTCTATTCTTCTCATACTTTAGTATTATATATTATTATTTTACTATTTCCTTTTGCAAGATGGCAAACAAAGAAAACAACGATAGTCGATAGTCAATAGAATGTGGATGGGTCACAAGGGTTACACTTTCCCCCAACAACAAAACTTTTCATTCCTAAAAATCCAACTTACTAGAAAATAGACAAGGATATAGATTTTTCATATCCAATTCCCATGTAGAGTCACCAAATTGAATATCCCATAACACTTTCACCAAACTAATAACTTTACCTTTGAGTTGTTTAGATTGGTAATCCTCAATCCTACCTGGTTGGTCTGGCCTCAAATAATAAGTTCTCTTTGACTTGCACATCATCAACTTCCAAGATATGACTGGGATTAGGGGTGTATTTCCTCAACTAAGATACACAAAAAACATTGAAGGTTTGCCAACTATGGAGGTACATCAAGGTCAAACCCTTGCACCACTTTCCTACTAAGAGCATTAACCATCACATTTGCTTTCCCTAGGTGATACATCAATTGAAACTCATAATCCTTCAAAAACTTTGCACACTTTCTCTATCTCATATTTAATTTCTTCTTAAAAATGCACTTTAGGCTTTTGTGATTACTACACACCATGAACTTTTCACCATAACGATAATGCCTCTAGATCTTCAAGGTAAACACCATAAATGCTAACTCCAAATCATAAAAAGGGCAGTTTCTCTCATGATTCTTCAATTGTCTGGAAGCATAAGCTACTACTTTATTTTCTTTCATCAACACAAGTCCCAAGTCTTGGTGAGAAGTATCATAATAAATTTCAAAAGGTTTTCTTATATCTAGTACCACCAACACTAGTGTAGTAGTTAACCTTATCTGTAGTTCTTGAAAGTTTTGCTCATATCTATCGGTACAAGCAAATGGCTGGTTGTTATGAGTCAACTAGGTTAAGGGTGAAACTATTCTAGAGAATCCCACAATGAACCTCCTTTAATAGCCAACCAAACCCAAAAACATTTGTGGTAGTCTTGGGACGCTCCCAATTTAGCACAACCTCTACTTTAGCATGGTCCACATAAATCCCTTACCTGATCTTATATGTCCCATAAACTACACTTTCCTCAACAAAAACTCACATTTTGACAACTTAACTATAAACTACTTTTCTCTTAGTATGCCTAACCCTGACCTCAGATACTCCTCATGTTCATCATGATTCTTGGAATAAATAAGAATATTATATATGAAAACAATAACAAACTTATCTAAGAAGTGAAACATCTTATTCATGTAATCCATGAATAAAATTTTCCAAACTAATGTAAAATTCAATTTTTTCCTAGAGTGGTCGTTGTCCAATTAATACCAAATGTTTAACCAAAAATTACTCAAATCGAATGAATATTCCTCTTATATTTTGTAATTCTAATATACTAGTGGAATTTGTAAAGATGCCAAAAAAATCCATATCCACGAGTATTCGCGGATAAAACCAGAAATGGATAAGAAGTGGATATTGTAATTAGATACCCTCGGGTAACGAGTATGGAAGTTTTTTATACTCGCATGTTAACCAGATAGGTACATGTATCATAGTATCCGTACCCGCAGATACCCATACCCACTATACTATAATTTAAATTAAAAGACATGATTAAAATATTAACACATTGATTGAATGAGTATTTTTTATCAATTGGTTTAAAAATCATTTCTATTTCTTTGTAAATTGTAATTCAACACTATGTAAATGGATTATTTAGACTTTATTTGAAATTTATGAATATTATGTATTGGATTTTATTTGAATTTATTGGTTAAAATATGTTGTTAAATATTTTATTTTATTTGTTGATAAATATCCACAGATACCTGTAGATACTTGTGAATATTAAAAAAAATGTGAAAACCCGCATAACGGATATTCGCATAGATATGGAGATGGGTATGAGACGAATATTTATCCAATAGATAGGATATTTATCAAACAGGTAAGGTACAAGGGAGCTACTACTTGTATCTTATTTGTCTCGTTGACATCCCTATAAACTTGATTGTATTTATAAAAGAAAGTAGACTTAATCGGTTTTCAAATAAATAAGTATTAAACATAGCATAAATCTTTCCTTTATCTTTTTAAATTACACACTGATATGCAACTAAATAAAGAATTTTAAATTTTGTAGTCTGATTAAGTTAACTTAAAGTAATGTTTAATTTTTATTAGATGTTATTCTAAAAGGAATTCCTTAATAGCATGTCTCTTAAATTAAAATTTTATTTAATCTCTTTTATCCAATACTAATATGTGAAAATGGTTAAAAATTTTAAATTTGCTGTTTATTTAACTTTTAAATTTAATTTTACAAAATCAGTAGTCGAAATAAATTACACTTTTAGAGATATTACACTTTTAGATATAGGTTAAATCATTCCCTTGATCCTAATTCTTGTAGAAAAATCTAATTCTTGTAGAAAAATCTCAAATCAGTCTTTTTTTTATTTGTTTCAATATGGTCCATATTTTGAAAAAAAATTGTTACAATTAGGATCTTTCTATCAATAATGCAGTAACAACAGTTAATAATGCAATAACAACGTGAAATGTGCCACATGTTCACTCGTGATTTTTTTTCTTGATTTTTTTTATTTTATTTAATTATTTTATAATTTTTTATTTTTTTTAGGAGTTTGACTACATATCAATTTGTCATGACAATGACAACATGATGTGACATTACTGGTGTCACGTGATATTTTTAAATATGAAAATTCTCAATTTAGACTCTATATTTATTTTTTTTTTTTCTCAATTTAATCATAATTTTTGTTTAAACCAGAACAATTTCATCTATATCCAAATTGAGGTCAAATTTTAGCTATTTTATAAATGTTGCAATGATATTTTAAACAAGATTAAATTTATTTAAATTTGTACTTTACATCGAACTTTATTCAAATTTTGTTTTAAATTTGGTTAAAAATGTCATTATATATATATATATATATATATATATATATATATATATATATATATAAAAATAAAATTTTTTTATTATAAAAAGTAAAAATTTTTTTTTATTAATAAAA
>Ga0214545_1001591_pt1 | contig 42767 bp, 15 predicted proteins | sample CNSS4metaG_FD_160064 | JGI IMG/M metagenome (GOLD analysis project Ga0214545, IMG submission 160064) | Root nodule microbial communities from cowpea collected in UCLA plant growth center, Los Angeles, California, USA - CNSS4 | ecosystem: Host-associated > Plants > Roots > Nodule | place: USA... | reverse complement strand
TTATTTAACAATTGAATCTAAAAATTATATTCAATTAATAATTAAATATTATAATTTATAATTAAATTTAAAAAATAAGTAATAATAATGTCAATTTTAAAAATTAAATGGTTTTATTTTAACAAAATTTGAGACTAAATTAAACAAAAATAACGAATATAGAGACTAAATTGAACAAAAGTAACGAATATAAGAACTAAATTGAACAAAAAAAATAATACTAGCAGAAACTGACACGTGGCACAATTGTGACTTGACACATGGACACTTTTTTTGAAATTAAAAAAAATTTAAAAAATTTTAAAAAAATTTAAAAAAAAATTAAAAAAAAAAGTTAAAAAAATCAGGAGCTGACATGTGGCATGTACTGTTCAAAAACGTTAATTATTTAAACACCGTTAGTGAAAAGGACCAAATTGACCATAATTTAACGAAAATGAGGACCTAATTAAACATAAAACGAAAATAGGGACCAAATTGAATAAAATCAACAAAAATAGAGACCAAATGTATATTTAAACCAATATTTTATGATGAAAATAGAAAATACTCCAAAAAATTAACATAATTATGGTTATGAATCTTCCTATTTTCCTGCTCTCGAGAATGTTGTGTCTTTTTTGTTAATCCATTATGATTTATTATACAGAAAAGATTCAGATTCCCATCCATGTTGGTTTTAAACTGCGTTAAATCCAACTCAAAACTCAAATACTTCATGCTATGTTCCCATATGCTTTGTGGGGAGTCACCATTAACTGCTCTAACCTATTATATTATAACCAAATCAATCATTCATAGCAAAACCAGTACAATATAGAAATGGAAATTCTGAAAATGATATGAATCAACAATTCTGAGAGTGGCAACTCATGCAGCATTTAGCAGGAAAATTAAGAAAGTAGCAAATGGGTTTGGAGGTGTAGAGTTGGAGCATCTTACAAGAACAGAGGTAAGTATGATTCACATATGATGAGTTAAAAACAGAATGGATACCTTGAGCATATTAGGCCAAAATCAGAAGAATGACCATTTTTGCAACCAAGTTCATTTTAGTTTTACAGCAGCTAATCTCCAGGGACCAAATATCAGGATTCATTAAACCTAAGCTACAATTAACAAGTACATGAGCTAAGAATTTTAGCCGTGTTCAAATTTACACTATGAAGAAGAAGAAGGAGGGGATGAACTTATCCCTGATTCACCTTCCCCGTTCTCATGTTTTACACTTAAGGATAAGGAAATGGGCTCCATATCAACATCCTCTTCTGCTCCTCCCCCCTTAGAGTTAGTAGGTGAAACCATGGATTCATTTGCAGACACTGCCATTGAGGAACCAGAATGATTCGCCATTGGAGAATCTTTCAAGGATTCCTCGGAGAAACTGGAAACTGAAACATTGGGAAAGTTGAGACGGGCACAGGATCCATACATTGCCCTCGCTGCTTCATCATATGCAAGAGCAGCTCCAATGGCAGTGGGAAAAGTACCTAGCCAGAGCCTGTTCCCTCTGTTTGGCTCTCTGATTTCAGCAACCCACTTTCCCCAAGTTCTCTGCCTAACACCTCTGTAGTTACACCGCGAGTTCTCAGGCCCACCTTTACCTTTCATACACCCTTTTTTCGATCCCTTTGCAGGAACTTTGCGAACTGGTTTATCCGCATCACTACAGGAATCAAGCTGGGCATTATATTCTTTCCATTTCGCCAGTATCTTAGCCAGGGACTTGGTTCCCTCCCCCTTACTATGTGCTTTCGCTAACATCTGCATCCAATTCAAGTTGCACTATGTAATCAACAGGAAAAACCTACAATGTCAACATTATAACATAGCAACACTTGATCAAACACCTGCCAAGAAAACTAGTCTCGAAGTTTATGTGTGTTTGAGTAATTATCTTGCAAAACTGGTTTTGAAAGAAAAAAGGATGTGATTCATGTGTGGATGTTTTTATTCTTAAAGCAACGGTAAAACTTAGTATAAATTCTTTTCATGAAAGCTCTCCGTAAAGTTGCTTGAACTCAACATCAAATATTCAGTGTGTAATCAAACAAGTGGAAATTTAGCTGGTATTTCAACGTGCTTCTAGATTACTTAGTGTGAACCCAAACACACAAGTAGTGAACCCAAACACACAAGTAGTAAAAATTCAAGTGCTCACTCGCTGTAGCTCAAATTGTAACCTATCTCCGATGAGAAACTGAAACACAACCCCATTTAACATGCTAATCATTCCATAATCCCTTCAATAACACATCAAGCATCACACCATCTACACATGTTTGTACTAACCCAACTCTACCATCACCAATAAAATTACTACGAAAATTATCCAAACAATATTTAATGCAAATGCCAGCAAGTGATCAGTCCCCTTCCTCGGTTCATCATTACAATTGTGAATAAGAAAAACTAAGGAGCAAACTAAAACAAAAAAAAAGAAGACCAAAGAAAACAAAAGCCCTTTGAGAAGGGAAAAACAAGAAAAACAAAGTAAAAGAGGTAAAACCTGAGAGGGTGTCGGAAAGTCGAAAGCTTTAGAGTGTTGGGAGCATCTCTGGTCGGGGAAGGGAGATGACGAAGAAAACAGAGACGAGCTCTGCCAAAAACACCGACAACTAATTAGGGTTCACCAGCCGCTTCGCTTTGGTCATCATTTTCAAGAATATGCTAACAAACAAAGAAGGTAATCAATAATAAATGTGGGCATAAAGAAAATTAATATTACTTCCATCACTCTTTAATTGCACTGTTACTGTTTTAAGGTTACTATTTTCTTTTGCTTATCTTTCATTTTACATTTTAATTGTTTTTTCTTTCTGCCATTTTACATTTTAGTCAAACACAAGGATCTTCAATGGATTCGTCGTCCAGTCCCACCAAATTTAATCTAATTAAATTAGGTTAGATTTTATTAGTATTAAGTTAAATTTAATATAAATCAAACTAATTTTATTTTTCTACAGACTACAGGTGGGTTGTGGGTTTAACATATTTGAGACTCTTATATTTGTATTGTAAATAAATTGTATTATACTTTTTATTTTATATTTTGAATTAGATGGGACAAATTTATTATGATTTGATTTATTAACTTAATTAAAGTTTTAATTTACTTTTTTTGGAAAATGTGTTATTTAATTAAATTAATATTTAAAAATTATAACTTTAAAAAAGATCTATCCAATTAACAAAATTGATTTCAACTCACTTAGAAGGAGAATCGATTTGTCTGAGTTTAACATAAAAAATACATAAACTTAATCCAAAACAATCTCGTACCTTTTTATTCGATTGGATAATAAATTTATTCGAATCCTATCCAATCCAACCCATGCACCCTATCAAGAAATAATTATTATTTTAATTCATATAGAAAATTTATAATTTTTAAGACGTTTCAAATACAATACATTTAAATTCAATTTAATGTAAATTGTTTTATTTTAAACATTTTATTTTGATAAGAAAAATTAATATAGTAAATTTAAGGATTCTCTTTAAATAAAATATTTTAATTACCACAATATTAAGAAGTTAATCAAATAAAAATTTATTGTTAATAATTCGAAAAATATTAATACTGGTCTTTTTTAAATTAATTTTAATTGATGTTATTTTTTGCCAAAATTATCCAATATAATTTAAATTGATATTTTCAAAAAGGAAATATTGATTTCGATATCATTTTCAATTGATATTGGTCATGTATATTTGTTAGCATTGATTTAAGTTATTTTAATAAAATTGTTGATTTTTATTTTTATTTTTTATATTGATATCGACCGAAACATTATTCTAAATTAACATATCTCCAAAACGACCTCAATTCATGATTTTTGAAACAAGAATAAAAAATAAATCCTGAAAAACTTTTGATGAAGAATAATATATATGTAAATGATCAAAAAGAATGTTATATGTGTCATAAAGATTAGGTTTAATCACATGTAAAGTCCTTTTTTTGGTTAAGAAATCTTAATTGGGTTCTTAGTTTCAAAGTTCTCCCATTTGAGTCTTCTTTTTGTATTTTCGTATTAAATAAACATTTTTTTTGTTAGGTACTGTGAAACACGACATTTGTTGTTGTTGTGCTATAATATTGAACAGTGCACGTGTAATTTGTTTATAAATTTGGCTGATGTTGACATGTACATAGAAAGAAGCAATGATTATGACTTTGTCCTAACATTTCAAGAAAGAAGAAGTGCACTAGCTATATCTATAGTAAATTTATGATAAAAACACAAACACTTAATGGTGACCTAATGATGACCCGACAATGTTGGTTGACAAGAAACAGAAAAGGAGGTACAAAGATGAAAGACCGAGAGAAAAAGGTGGGGAAGGAGAAGGAAAAGGAGGAACCAAAGACGATGGCAATGGTGGTAGCAATGAAGGTGGCGGCGACAACAGTGGTCGTGTCGACATGGATCTACCTAGATGGATTGGAAAAGATTTTGGAAGAAAATAAAAACAAAAACAAAAAACATAAACAAACAAAAAAGGAGGAGGGAGGAGGAGGAAGGATGAACCTGGTCGCATTATTTATTGACTAATTTTTCGACAAGTAATTACTAACGAATTTTACCAAAAAAAATTTCGTCGATAGTTATGGACAATTTTTTCTGTCGGTAATTATCAATTGATTTTTCAGTCAGTAATTACCGACAAATTTTTTCATTAATTATCAATGAAACAATATTTATGTCGATATAAATTTACCAACAAGAATTTAATAATAAATTTTTTATTGTCGATAATTCTTATTTATCGATAAATTTTAAATAATATATTTTGACTGTCGATAATATTAATTTATTTTTTAATAATTGACACGTATGAAATATGTGATTTTTTTCTCATCTTAAAATTCTATACAATCCTACCAATCAGATAATTCAAATGAATAAAAGGATCATATTTGTTAGAATTAAAATTAAAAAAATTTTATATAGAACATGTTTACATGTCTAAAAAAAAATATATATATATATATATATATATATATATATATATATATATATATAATAATTTAAAATTTTTATTAACTACATAAATATACTTTAACTGATATTAACTTTAAAACATTCATTAATTAAAAAAAAAACTAAAATTCATTTTCATTTATCAATAGCTTACAACAATAAACACTTCGTAAGGGTTGGATGATGATGCAAATTTAAACAAATTCGAAAAACAAAATATAATTATCTAAAATTACCATTTAAAAGAGTTGGACTAGAAAGTTCATATATTATCTGCTTTAAATTTTAATTAATCTAATTTTACCGTTGATAAAAAAACATCCACCTTATTTTTGTAAAGACAATAGCTTTGTATGTATAACAATTATAATTATAAGTATTTTTTTAAAGGAGTGTTGAGTGGTAAAGTAAAGTAAGTTATTAGAGGGCACTTTTTGAAAATGGGAAAAGAACAAAGGAGGGAAATGTGATAAAAAAATATATTTGGTTGTTCTTTGAATTTGCATACTTCCATTTCTATGTCAGTTTTAGCACTTCAATCCTTTCCTCCATTGTTTCTGTATCTTCCTTTAGTTAATGAAAACAGGGCCCTCAACTAAATCATTGGGCTCAAAAAGAGAGAACATCAATTGTATCACCACTCATTTATGGTGGCCCATAATGGCCCACACACCAGGGCCCTTAATGTGCACGCGACTCCATTTGGTAAAAATAAAATAATAGAAACATGTGTGAAATTAAAAGTAAAAGTATTTAAGTAAACATTAAAGAAAAGATAATTAAGTTAAAATAAAAGAAAAATAAAATGAAAATAAACTTTCAATCTTTATATTTCTTTCTCCTCCCACTTCCTTACCGCTAAACATATCTCTCTTTATTTTTTACGAATTGTCTATTCTCTTTATTTTTTTTTTTTTGTTCAGAACTAATTGAACTAGCTTCTCTAGGGTCTACTGAAGAAAAATATGAAAAACATCTTAAAACTGACTTCTTTATATTTTACATATTTTTATAACTTATAGAAATTAATTTTATTTTGTGATACAATAACATTTTTTATATTTCCTCATCAAAAGTTTTGTAAAAAGCACTCTCGGAAACATAACCTAAGCGATGTCATCGAGCATTACTGTTGTGGCGAAACACTTTAATTCCAGTTAGCAGCATATTTTTCACGTGTTCCTTTGTGAAGTTTGGACATGCCTCGGGTAATTATGAGGGCAGGTACCTACCTAAAACCATAAGCAATATTTGTCTCAATTAAGACATGAAAGTGTATAATGATAACAGATCTTTGCATAACTAACGTTCAAAAGACGGTTTTCTAAAATTAATTATTAAAATTAAATCTGAAACGTTATATTAACTGCATCTCCGTAATCTAGCTCAATGGGAAACTGATTCTTGTAAGTTTAGAATTTAAGTAATTTCAACCTTAGCGTTTTTTTGAAAATAAAATTAGTGAAATATTTTTTTTAATAATAAATTAATTCTTATATGTTATTATTTTTAACCCAATAATATCCGACACACCCTCTTCGTCCAAATAAACTAATGAAGAATAAACTGAAGAACGTGTTAATAAAAAAAAAATGGATTGCACAAACATGCAACGAAAGAAAAGAATTAAGATAAGACAAGGCTACAGAAAATATATTACATAGTTAAACATGAAGGACATGTTAACAGGGTTTGAGTTTGTTGTGTTCAGTGGTGACGATGATGGAGACACTCAGCAGGTGTGACCGGGAACCTAGCAGTGTCGGTGCAGTAGTCATAGACCATATGGTTAGCCCTAACCCACATAAGCTGGTGGCTCTGATGCAGGTTCAGTTCCGACATTGTGGGTTCGTCCCACCAATACTTCTTATCCTCACTGCTGTTACATTTGTTGGCAGAACCAGCTGACGTCACCGGCACCGGACACTCACAGGCGTCGATTTCAAAGTCCTTGTAGGTCGCAAAGAACGGTGCGTGGCTCCAATCTGTCTTCACGCGACCACCCTGTGTGGCCCAGTCATCTGCGTTCCATATTGAACTGTATACACCCATGGCTTGGTCCTTTGGGAACGGAATTCCCTTGTGTTCCAGATTTGTATGCACCCTTATTGGCGTCCCATCCACTTCGAATCTAAACATTCACAACACACATTTCCCAATGTCACTACTTTTTTATATATTTATCTACACGGAGCTATGCAAAATCAAGTCTTTCTTTTAACTGTTTCAATTTTTAAACTACTCATGGACAATGACCTGTGTAAGATTCCTTCTGCTTTGGCTTTTACCATGAGTTTGTTTCTATAAATTGTGATGGGACCCAACGGGAACACAATCACGCTTTGATAGCACAAGCTCAACTGACAAAAGCATGCATTTTCGTGTTTTCTTCGCAGCTTTTCGGGTTATGTAAAGACTCTATCTATTAACTTGTGAATGCCTTCGATAATTAACTGGAATGGAATGATGGTGTTTATATAATACTCACACAACTTGGCGCTGGTTCCAGAAAATGGAGTAGGTGTGGAAGTCCTTGGTGGGGTCGAACCAGAGGTTGAGTCTCTGCTCCCTGTTACCAACACCGTTCACGTACACGTTGGTTTGCACCGAGTAAGGTTCCCCACTGGTGTTGCCCAGAAACTCGAAATCAAACTCGTTGTGAGTTGGACCGTCTGATGACATCTGCATAATGGTCAATGCACGACTATTAGGTTGATCAAGGTCATAAAAATGTAAACTTTGTAAAAGATATTTATCATGTTTACACTTACGCATATAACATATTTTATAATAAGATAGTGGGAGTATAAAGTTACACTAATAAAAGTATTAGATCGAGGCTCGAAATGGAGACAGCGACAGTGACAGGGACAAAAATAAATGCAAGAATAAATTAGAAGTATGCATATTCACGAGATGAAATGAATTAGGTAGATGACAGTAATGGCTCTTGTGATCGATTGTTACTATCCATGACGCATATTTAAAGTTGTCTGTCAGCACTAGAGAAACGCTCAATGCATTGAACAGAACGTGGAATTGAACTGCGGATTAAAAAAAAAATTAAATGTTGCACTTTTAGGTGATAAAATTTCCCTTACATAAAATGCAGTAACAGTTCCGGCAGAGTCACCCTCCACAAGCTTGAGCTGGATGGCCACTTTCCCAAACATGTACTTGCTCTTGGATCCAAATCCAGCACCTGCAATGTCCCAAAACTTACATGTTAAATATTGCAGGGCTTTTTCAAGTGTCTATTAAAACCAGATCTAACTAGAAATTATTGAAAGGGAAGAACAGTACGCAAATGTGACAGGTTTATAGCAAGAAGATTGAAGAAAGTGTGAGAGTTGGGTTAATTACCAGAATAGTTATCAAGTTTGAGTTTGAGGAGTTCTCCTTCATGGATGAAATGGTCCATGGCCCAACCGGGTTGGAAGAGTTCATCAAACTTGACAGAAGCAGCCAAACCCAGCAACAAAAGACCAACAAAAAGTCCCAACATCTTGGACATTGCAACGAAGACGAAAGAAAATAACAAAAGAAGGGTCAGATTCTATGAAACTGAGAAATGAACAGACTGAAGTGAAGCTTCTTCTGGTTCTCTACTCAAAATGCTTTCTCCGTGAGGGCTCACGAGAGAGGCCTGTGGGTGTTAAGTGTTATTTATAGCCCAGCTCACTCACTCACTCACTCACTCTTTCATTCATTCTTTCATTCATTCCACGTAACGGTGCCATGTCACGTGCCACGTTCGGGGTTTCAAATTCCAAGGAATGAACAAAAATTACAAAACATAGATTGATGCGAGATTAAAAAATATAGCCGTTACTGTGGCAGTGATAGCTGGCAAAAGCTGTTCGCAGTGAGTGTGTAGTACCACTGCTTCTAAAAAGAATGATGCCAGATCTCCGCCAATAGAGTATCGCCACGTGGACAATTCCAGCTGGAGGGTCTTAATTCAACAGTTGTCACCGGCTGTACGAGCATAAAATTCTCGTGCTTTCCCCTTCTACGGTTGGGTCCCCCATCCCTTCAAACATGGAGGGGTTCCAACAAATTTTTTTATTTATGCCACTTTTCTTTTTCTAAATCCTTAAACTTATTCATGATACTATTTTATAAACTTAATTTTGTACATTATGCTGAAAAATCGTGAATATACTTTCTCGTGTTTGATGTTATTGCTTTTTCAGAAACAATGAGTTCATCTACAAAATTGTATCAAATTACACATTTCAAAATTTGCAAATTTCAATAAAATTTGACACTCATACAAGCGGTACATTGAGTTGGATTTTAAAAGAATTTACCGAAATTAACCAACAGCAAGTTAAAGAGTAGAAGAAAGAGCGAGTTAGAAAGTATTTTCATTTTTTTGACATGGATTTGTATGGGATAGAATGAGTTTGCAATTTTTTAATCAAACATATATATTAAACAATAATGTGTATAATAAGATTGGTGTGAGTTACCAAAAAGAGATTAGTGTAACAACATTCCTTGATTGATGAGTGGTTTTAAAATTGCAGTGGGAGTGGGATATGTGCTTTGGTTTGTTGTCCTTTTTGCTTTTGTGACAGCATTTCCAGCTGGAGAGTGGAAAGAGCAATAATATAAAGGGACCAATTCATCTTTTTTATATTCTTTCATCAATTCCCTCTTCATCTTATCATGCTACTACATTTTTATTTCTTGAGATCTGTGCACTGTGTTTGTTGGGAATCCACATTGTGCTGTTACACCACCGCATGAGAATATCAATTTAAAAATAGTAGATTTTATTTAAGGTTAAAAAGATTTACACGTTCCTTTTTTAGAGATATATTTCTTAAATTTTTGTATAAAGTTGTAATATTTACAATTTTTACTTTACTAATTTTAGTGTTAAATATGATTATAATAACGTGGTTCTCAGTGGTCATAAGTGAGTGTAAAATGGATTCTCCTCGCTGCATGTAAATGAAAAACTGAGTGTTTATTTAACATTAATTGCATAAACCAAAACAATTTATTTAAATAATCACACAAATTTTTATTCAATTATAATTTTCACTACTCACACTTTACAATTATCTAACTTCATAATTTATTCAATTTATCAATTTCCCTTATGGACAATTACATTTAATTATTTTCATCAAATAATACATATATTTTTTTAACAAATTACTCACAATATTATTTAAACTTATATATATATAATTTTCCAGGGCAGGAAGCTGTTGTTTTTAGAATTTTTAGGTTAAGCAAGTTTTCTTTTTTGATGACAAGGTGCTTAACCTTTTTAAAATATATTTGACAATTGATAAAGACGTTTGGTGAGTGTAGCAACTACTTTAGGTACATCAATCTAGATGTCTCTATTACAATTTACATTTTTCAAATGTATTCGACCTACTTTTTTCATCAACTTAAATGTTTGTGTTACATATCATCATTTTCAAGACTTTACATTTTAAGTAAAGTGGTAATGTATGCTATGAAGGAATATTTGTGGTCATTCAAACTAGGAATTATATTATCACATAAAAATTCAAAGTATTATGCTCACCATTCTTGGAAAAAAATTATTACCGTCAATTTTGATATCATAATTTGTAAACCATCATTTTAATAAAAAAAAAAAAACTTTTCATATGATAACATAACCATACTTTATTGTGAATATGAATCTTTAATTTGAATGGAAATTTATTTTTTTTATTGTTTTTAATAAAGAAAACCATTAAACATTATTAAGAGTCATACCATTTTATTATTTTTATTAAGACACGAGTCTTGCTTGACTTAATCATTATATCTTAAATATCTTTTTAAAGTTTTGTAGTCTTGAAATATTTGTTATGGATTGAAATATAATTTTTAAATACAATATTAATTTAAATTTCAGTTCAAATAAATTCTCAATTATCTAAAGTTATTTTTTTACTATGACACTTGTAATCAAATTCTTTGAATATATCATTTTCATGTTTGGCTGACAAAAATAATACATTTTAAAAACTTTCATATTATCTAAGATAAATAAAGAAGTGAGTAGTGATATTTATATAGTAGATTCTAAGTTCACTGTGTTTCTTGTCTTAAGTCAAAGAAACTCTAAACTTTTTTTTTTAACTTTTATAGTAGAGAGTGAAGTTTTAGTTAAATTCTTATTTTGAAGAATGTAAATGTATTGTAGATCAAAAAGAATAAAAAATGACATGAGAGAGTTATCTATGAGTTACAAATTTTCACATATTGTTATTCTTTAGTGTATTTAAACAATAGTTATTATTTTTCTCTAGTTTTAGAATTTTCATATTATATTCTTGTATTTTTTGTGTTGTTATTATTTCTTAATTAGTTGAGTGATTTTAGAAGATAAAGACTATAATATTTTTCATTAAAATCACGTTTTTTGAAATTCGTTTTTAAAAGTAATTAAATTTTGAAATCTAGTTACCATTTTTGAAATTCGTTTTCCAGACAAACTTGTTTTCGAAACACGATTTGCAAATTTCAAATCTGTTTGATTTAGGTACCGGATTTTTACTTCTGATACTTATGTTTACCGCATTTTCCAAATTCGTCCATTTCGTTATCGAATGTCCAAATTCACTTAAGATGCAAAATTTGTTTTTATAATGAACAGATTTCGAAATCCGGTTCGGTTCTTACTTTATTATTACAAGTTTTTTTTATTGTATTTTAAATTATTTAATATTTATATTTATGTTTTTTTCTTCTTACTTCTAGTTTTTTAAATTGTATATTTAATTATTATGTTTAACTTGTGTTTTTTAATTTTATTTTATGTTTACATATTTATTAAAACCAAATTAAAAAAAATCAGAAATAAAATTTAAAGACGTAACAAATTATGAAATTGATAAAAAATTAAAACAAAAATTATATAAATAAAAGAAATATACGATGAATTACAAAAAAAGTATAAATAACGTCAGCTTTAAAAGGTGAAAAAAGGTTTCCTGCATCATTACAAATGTCGAAACCTGTAACAGGCATCAAACGGACATCCAAATTTGTTTTTTAGTAGAACCGTATGTCAAAATCCATGAAATTCGTGAATTGGTTTTTGAAATCCGTTTTTTTGCCACAACCGGATGTGCATATTCGATATATGTTTTTTGAGATTTTTTTTTGTCTCATTAACTAACATCTTGGTATCATTTACAAACAAACATCATGAATCCATAACCATGCATCGATATATACAAAAAGCTTAATGTATAAAATGGATACATCTCAAATATTAGCCGCATGTATAAAATGTATAATGAACATGAAACAATAATTTACATACATTTGCCGATAAAACTTATTGAACTTATGCAAGTGATAGAAATGGAAAACGGAATAAACTTTTGATAAACCTTAATGGAATTATCCAACCAAAAGAATAAACTGAAAAATGATTTAAAACACAGTAGAGAAACGAAATTTTCGTTGAGCTTTTGAGAAAGGAAAATGCAAACAGAGAGTGAAAGTGACTTCACGAGATGCAGGATCACACCAAATAGAAGCACCATTGCACCAAACACAGCAATTATCTTAATTACTTTTACTTACCTGAGTCAGAGGGGTTAAAATGGTCAGCATAGTTAATCCTTGAAGGTGCAGGAGAAATCTTTGGAGGTGTAAGGAGAAGTTCTTTGTTTAAAATGTATTGGGCCTCCACCCATCAAATTTTAGAATGAAGCCCATCAAATTTCTTTACCTTTACGCTGTCATTGTTTAAAATATAATGGGCCTATGCACAGATCGACAGACTCGGCCCAAACCAATTGGTCCCCATAAATTTTTACTTGAACCAATTTTAATATCTTGGTAAATAAAAAATATTATTTGAAATCATTTTCAGATTAAACTTTATACCAACACTGTACAACTTAGTTAATTTATTTTAGTTGATATACACACCACTAAAGAAATATCTTAAGATTTTTAAAATTGAATTATTGATCTTAGAATCAGAGACATAAAGAGGAAAAAAACACAAGGATTTATCGAATGATTAGAAAAACAAATATAGAGTGTTTTGCTTTAAGAAAAAAAAGGTTTCCCTAAAATATATAAGGCAGAAAACGTGCGAACCTAACTAGAACAAAATTAAACTAACAAAGATAATAAATTGACTGTGTTTGTGCACAATATATGTCAATTCTGGATGTAGTTAAGTATAAAAGGCTTCTCATAAGCCTTTGGAATTGAGCAGGATCAGCTAATTTGGTGGTAGATCTTTAAGTTCTTTTAACCTGAAAGGTTGATGAATAAGAGTTTTTTGTGTGTGAAATAGCATAATCGTTTGGCCCAACAATGATAATGTCCTCGCATAAACTAAGATACCAATAAAATCTTAATTAACTATTACCTTTATTAAACAAATAATAATCTGATTTATATTTTATATTTCAAAAGGAGATTTGGAGTTTACAATTAAACTAAGAGTTTTATTCATAAAAAACACAACAATTTCAACACATCCACCCCACAATTTCAAAGGAACATTAGAATGAAACAATAAGGCCTTAACAAAATTAAAAATATGCACAACACTACTTTATTATTGTCGTTCAACACTTCAACATAATAATATTGATAAATGACACATTTTTAGAGAACAAATTAATGAAGACAAGTTGCTCAACATTATTAGGTCTGAAAGTTTTAACACTCTTGACCTGTGTTCGCTTCTGCTGATGCTACTATTATCATAGATTCGCTGTGATGGATTTATGAATAAAATCATGTTCACATGCATCATTTTGAAAGAGAATGAAGGAGAGGATTCAGAAAATAACATTTTAATTGCATCTCTCTAAGTAGAGATTTGAGCAGATACATATTGTTTTACAAATATATCCCTACATATACTAAATTATTTATGTGAACTATCATATTTTTTAAATAATTATTATACATATTATTAATTAATATATATATATATATATATGAACATATTATTAATTATTATATATATAAATATATTATTATTTATTATTATAATTTATTATATATAATAAATAATAATATATTTATATATATAATAATAATAATTATTATCATTAATATATATATATATATATATATATATATATAAATATAATAATTAAAATATTGTCAAAAATATAATAATTAATATATTAGTATATCACAATTAATATATAAAATAATTATTATTTTTAAGTATAATAATTAATAATAATAATTATTATATATAAATATGTAGAATAATTAATATTAATTAAAATATTATTAAAAATAATATATATATATATATATATATAATAATTACTATTATTAATTTTTGTATAACTTGTTTTTAAATTTAATTGTATAAATTTTTTCAAATCCATAAAAATTTAATTTTTTTTATTTTAAAAATTCATATAATTTTAATATTTTCTTAATTCATATTAATTATTTGTAATTATTTTCATAATATCAAATTACAAAATCATTCTCTTTTTTCATCAAGGATATTTTGGTAACTTTTTAATTCTATCTATTTTTACAATTTATTTTATCTATCACGTCAATCAAATATCTCACTAACTCTCTCTCAAATTCATTCACACAAAAGAACACACCCTTATTAAATCGGGTTTTAATAGAAATTTTGCTTTGATGACAGCATAATCAAACTTACTTTTTAATAAGAAAATTAAGGTAAAAATCTATTTTATTTGACATATTTGATAAGTGTCACAATGAAAATTAAAACCAACAAAAAGACAAAATTGTAAATAGTGGGAGGAACATAGCCTAATTGTTTAAAACATTATATGAAACAAGATTACAAGAACTAAAAGTAAAATTGTTTATTCAAAACAAAGTTATCATTATGTATAGAAAATGATTTACATTAATAAACTTAAGTAGTGAAAGTAGAATAAAATGAAATGATGGTACGAAGAAAATGTTGTGTAAATGAATGTAATTGTGTAGTTTATCACTATCTCTACTTTCTATTTTAACCATTGTTGAATTAGGCAATGTCATACTTTTAAAATTATTTTTAATTTGGTCATATCTTTTGTTAATTTCATTTAATGAAATCATTTTTTAACTCCGTCTAAATAATAAACGAAACAATGACCAGTATGGTTCGTTTATGTAGACTTAAAAGGACAACACAGGAAAATAACATATATGTCATTGAACAGTACTCCACGTCACATAAACCAATCACATTGGTCACTATTCTATTAACTATTTAGACAGAGTTAAACATAATAATTTAATTGAATGAAATTAACGAAAATAAAACCAAATTAAATCACCATTTTAAGTCTAACATACTCAAATTCGTTCAAATCTTGAAGTTCTTGTAGACCACCACACATGCAAGAAAATGAAGGTTCGTGATTTTTTACCATTCTGAATTAATAAAGTTGGGAAATTACTAATGTGGGTTGGACTTTTAAAATATCGTCTGAATTAATAATAATTTTAAAGATAAAACCAAAATGAAAAAACTTGATCAAAACTAGAACTAAATCACCATTTTAAGTCTAACATACTCAAATTCGTTCAAATCTTGAAGTTCTTGTAGACCACCACACATGCAAGAAAATGAAGGTTCGTGGTTTTTTACCATTCTGAATTAATAAAGTTGGGAAATTACTAATGTGGGTTGGACTTTTAAAATATCGTCTGAGTAGGTCGTGCAACGACGAGACAACTTTATTATGGTTGCGGACCGAAATCGTGAGAGATGGCTGAAAAGTAAAGTCAGTGGGATGATTTTAGAATAAGATAATAATATTTTCATCTACATTTCTTTTATTTATTTTTAATTTGTTATTTAAATTATCTTCTACTTATTTATTTTTATTTTTATTAATGATATGATGTGATAATCTAAAAATAATTAAAGTGAAAAATTTAAAATAAATTAAAATATCATTATGCTTTAAACGTAGAGTTGAGGTTATTACATATCTTCATATTTACTTTTAAGATTTTTTTTATCCTTTTTACCAAAATCGTATGACATATGACTTCATTTGTCCTTTTTTTTTAATTTATATTAAAAAGATGTTTTTTACTTCATATAAACAAATTTTATTTTTTTAATTAATACATTAAAATTAAAATAATAAATTATTATCATATACTTTTAAAATACTATTAGAAATTTTTCATTTTTATTTATTAACCAAAATATTAAAAATATTTATATTATCAGTTATCTTTTAGTAATTTAATTAATTCATTAAAAATAATTTTTAATTTCTTTTACTCATTAAAATTTGTTGTTCCTTTTTCTTTAACTTTATGCATATGTCAATATTTAAATTTTAATTTATAAATTAAAAAATAAGCATCAATATTAAAATTTAAAGATTTAAATTTTAATTAAAAAATAAACATAAGAATTAAAATTTAAAGATTTAAATTTTAATTAAAAAATAAAAAAAGTATTAAAATTTAAATTAAATTTTAATTAAAAAATAAACATAAGTATTAAAATTTAAAGATTTAAATTTTAATTAAAAAATAAACATATGTATTACAATTTAAAGATTTAAAATTAAAAAATAAACACAAATATTAAAAATATTTAAATTTTATGTTCATTTTTAATTAATAAATTAAAATTTAAAAATTGAGATACACATAAAATTAAAGAAAAAGAAAGAACAAATTTTAATGAGTAAAAGAAATTAAAAATATTATTTTTAATGCATTACTTAAATTACTAAAAAATAATTGATAATTTAATTTTTTTTAATATTTTGATTAATAAATAAAAATTAGAAACTACTAATATTATTTTAAAAATGTGATAATATTTTATGATTTAAATTTTAATTACTAGTTAAAAAAATAGTAAAACAGAATATGTTTGTGTGAAGTAAACAAAATTTAATAGAAAATAAGAAAAAGAAAAAGAGATGAAGTCGTATTAATTAATGTTGTACAACTTTCAAAAAAAAAAAAGAAAAAAATAAATAAAAGTAAAGATGAAATGTGTGACCATCCCACGACTTTACATCTTATTTTGAAGTCATCATCCATCTCTCAGGACTACGGTTCATAATGGAAATGAAGTCGTGTTATCGCTGCATGATTTGATCCATTTCGGTAACTTTTTAAAAATGTAACCTACATTGTAATTTCCAACCGAGAATGGTAAAAAAAAGCCAAGGTTTGTATCGCGATAACTCCTCCCAAACAGATTTCAGCTTGGTATAATATGTGCTCACATCATTTCGATGTTGTAGACACATGAGTTGTCTTTGAAGTTGGAAAGCTCTAGGACCGTTCTTCTTAGAAAATTACAGTGTTATGTTACAAAGAAGAACTGCCTATAACATACAAGGGAGTAAAGGTGATAATCTAACTATACTAAAGCTAAACTAACAAAGATAATGAAAAATCAGCAACAGTGGTTAACACAATCATACAACACAAATGATATCACTTTCTTCCCTGTATTTGTCAGAAGGTGTAAACAACAATGCTTGTACTAGATCATCAACTGTAGGCATCCTTTGATCATCGCCATGTTGATAAATAAACTGAGAAGTTCTAGCCATGTCGAAAGAAGCTTTCGTAACAGCAGAAGGTAGAGTGGTTGTGGCCATAGCAAGACCATTTAGCTCAGGCCATAAGTTTCCCAGCAGTTTCCTTATATCTTTTCTAGCAAAAGTTTCATCTAAAACATCATTTTCTTTCATGAGACATTGTATGCTACATGCATTATCACCTCTTTCTTGTTCCTCCTGAAAATGAAACATCATCAACTTCTCATCCCATTGTCCAGTTTCATATTCCAACATAAAAGCAATCTAATTATAAATATTTAGGATAATTACAATTAGGATGTTTAGGAACCAGAACAATTTTGTCAGCAAGTGAATTAGAATGTGTATGTAAATGTACCAATATAGAGTGAGATACCTTTGAGGTTCCTAAGTCATCCCAAAGCCTAAGAATTTCTCCAGAACAAGTGAAGAGTCTTGGATATGGAGTCATCATGGAAATGGTTTCTCTTGAGAGGTTTTCCCCAATGAGGACAGTTGCATGTACTAAGGCCAAGCATGATCCTGAAGAAATCACCCCATTATCCAAATATTCCCCAAAAGCAGGAACGTATCTGTTGTTGAACCATTTAGCTTCTACTAGATAAGCTTCAAGTAAGTCTATCCACTGCAAAAATTAAACACCATTCTCTCATTAATCTCCTACTCTTACCTATAGTTTCAGCAGTTACAATTCAAAAGGAAGATGATATTATCTTACTGTTCTTTTCAAGCAAGCAACAACGGTTTGCCCATGATCCCTCTGAATTCTATATGCAATCTCATGGGTGGTGTTATACAAGGCCATGTAACATATCTTCATATATTCAGGTAGTTTCTCCATTGCATCAAGATCCCACCTGCAAACAACGATAGTTTCACATTTTGATTCTTAATTTGGCTAGTTGAGTGTAATTCGAAGAAATTCTAGATTCAAACCTTTGCACTGCCTCGGTGAAAAGAATAAGTTCATCTAATGTTCCGTATGTGTCGAACATATCATCTATAACTTGCAAAATGCAAATGGCTTTTGCCAATTCAATACGACAATTTGAATGACGTGGTTCTGGAAAAACTCCCAACGCCCATAGGAAGCACTCTCTTGGTCCATCTCTTCCAAAACCGAGTCTTTCGATAAGTCCCAAGTCTTTCCACCACCTAATCAAATCAAGGAAACACTCTGATGTTTCAGATCATAAAAAAATTGAAAATGGTAAGAGTAAAACTGAGAAAAATTCAACATTCAGCTAGACGACCAATTTTCATCTAAAATTTCTTACTTTCACAAAAAATACTTTTAACATACATGTTTCAAAATTAAAAATAATTGGGGATGTTTTCTTATTCTTTTGTAGTTTTAACTCATGTTTGCGGGTCATCAAACATAGAGTTGCATATGGTGACATGATTTGAGCTGGTTTTGCAGAAATCTATTCAGAAACTACTTTGGAGAATAGAAATCAAACAAGCCATTGACATGGATTGGACATACACCCTTTTGTTAAATATATTTCTTTTAAGGTCATTTTTCGACTAGACTCAAACTAACCTCATTCATGATTCAATTATTTTTTATTATCAATGGGTGGAACGCAAAAGTACCTTGAGATCTCTGCTAATTCTTTCTGGTGCATTGACTGAACCATGTCATAGTCTAGCCTTGCCAATTCTAGAAGAGAAGGAATTTGGCTACTTTCTTTGCTATATTGCACCATGTAATTTTTTGCTTCCAATCTTCTCATTCTTTGGTGTCTTGGAAGTTTTAAGGCTTCGACAACTACTCTTCCTTCTTCAGGACTTAGGTGTGGTAGTGACTGGTGTAGATGAGCACTTGAGAACTCCATGGCATATTGTAGTACTTCTTCCTCTTTTGCACCTAAATATGATGCCTCATACAAACTCAACATGCCCCAAACATCTCTGGTGACTGATTCCTTGAAATTTCCACTCTTGTCCAAAAATTTATTGAAAACATCTATATCCAATAACCAATACATAATCAAATTATTATGTTTGTGTAACAACGTTAATTAAGGTAGCTAAGTATTGATCCAAAGGCAAAATGACAATATAATCCATGGGGATATCTTTCATGGAAGACAAAAACAAAGTGAATATACTTGAATTTTCTCATGCTTTAAAAAAGAAACAAACACTTAATGTGAATCACGAAACTGTTATCCTGTTGTCTAATATAATGTTCGTTTAAGTGTACCTGAAGATGTAGACCAACCATTATGTCTTAGCAAGCGAAATTGAAGAGCTGTGGCAGAGAGGTCTTCGGCATTGTTACAATCTCCCACTCTTCCAAGTTGAAAGTTGATCTCTTCTTCGAAATGGTGCTCAATTCCTAGCCTTTGGATGGTGTCAATCAACTTCAATGTTCTCAATGAATCACTTGAGTCTAGTAATACCTCTTGGCTTTTTATTTTTAGTTGCTCCAAACTTGTTATCGTAGGAATAGTTTGAGTAGGTACCTGTTATGTTACCACCAATATGTGGAAATTCAATGAAAGAAAATGGAAAAAAAACGCACTGGAACAAAGTGATCTTGTTAAATAAAAACTAAAAAGGGGAAAAAAACTACAAACAATGCAAATGTTTACAGTTACAACATGGATAAATTAAGGATCATTTTATATGCCAAATGATTTTGGTAGAATTTTGTTTGATTAGAACCATGACATGATGACACCATCAATATGTTTTTGCTAATAAAAAAGTAAGTGAGAGGATATCCAGGGACAACAACTTTTTCTCATGTGTACAACATCCTGACTCTGTTTACCACTCTTTACATGTGAAGCAGCTTCAAGAAAAGGAACACGTCATGAAAATCAATGGAATGACGAAAGTATGTAACCTTTTCACAGAGCAATATAATATAACTGATGGATATATATATATATATATATATACCATATTTTAGTAGAGATTAGGTGGATTCACATGATGTGATAACAAAAATAAAATAAAGTTAATAATATTAAATATGTATAAAGTGTTTCTTCTCACTTTTCTTTGGTAATCATTATCCTAAGACTTCTACGCTTGTTTAAGGTAATTATTTACACTTTAAAATAATAGGTTAAAGTACGATTAGTTAACAAAAAAATATAAATTAATAACGAGTGTGTCATCACTTTATGAGATCTCTTAAACCTACGACTGACGTGATTTGTACAATTTTCTAAGATTGGATTTGTTTTAATTTAATTTCGAAGATATTTTTAGGCTAATCCTCAAAAAAGTATTTAGGCTTATCCAAAATTATTCAAAATTATTCTTAATACAAATTCTTTGATAGTCATCCAACGTTCTTCCGTGGAGGTTGACTTAAATGAGCGACTGGGTTTTAATCAAGACAATTTAATTAGCTTAAACAAAAATTTATAATTTATAATTGTTCCTGATTTATGCTAAAATTTTTAGGACCGAATTCTTTATTACAAAATTTAATAAGTCTTTCGATGTGAATATATCTTAAAAGCTATTATCATTTCAATTTGTGTTGGATATGGTTTTAAACAGTGACGGACCTTTATAGTGATAAAGGACCACGGTTCCTAATTCTTTCTTATATTTATATAATTTTAAATATATTTTAAATATATTAATATTTGATATTTAAAAAAAAATTATATATCTATATCTATATATAAAGAATAGTCTTTCTTTTGCCAACATTTATTTTTCAATCTTACTTTTCAAATAAAAATAATTATTTTATTAATATTATCTTTGAAGTGATCATTTGTTTAATTTAACCATTTTTTTATTTGATTATTTTTTAACATTTAATCATTATAAATAAAATTTGGTTATAGTAAAATTATGAAAATTATTTAATTTTGTAATTATAATAATAATAATAATAATTTTTATAAATTTATTATTTTTTATTATCATAAAAAAGGTAAATAAAATATTTTTACTAGTATAAAAGTTTTGGCATTACTCTTTTGATTTTTATTTTCATTTAAAAATATCAAGTTGATCCTTCAATTTTTTCTAATCCCACTTTGATCCTAATTTTTGAAAAAAAATATACAATTTGATTTTTTTCGTTAAATTTCTTAAACTAGATTAAAAATTTTCATTAAAATTAAATTTATAAATAGAAATAGTTTACTTTTTTAGTCTAATTTACATAATTCAAATGTCAATTTTAATAAATAAAAAAATTTCTCCATCTTAAGAAATCTAACAAAAAAATTAAATTATATCAACTTTAAAAAAATCAAAATCTAAGTGAAACTAAAAAAAAATCTAAAAAACCAACCTACACTTTTCAATAAAAGAAATAATTCAACTTAAATTTTGAAAATTCCAAAATATTTGATAAGACCCGTACCTGATTTTGAATAAGGCAGTTTCAAATATACTCAAGATTCATGGCTTGAAATCATATGACCATATAGACCCAAATTCATTTGGAAAGAATAATTCTGTGGTTGAACCTGTTTTTCAAGCAATAATTGGGGGAGCCACATGATAGGATGCTAAGGTGGTACGTTTTTTTATTAATTTATTAAAATTAAAATAAAAACTTATTATTTAAAGAATTATAGTTTTTATATGGTATGTAGTAGCGCTACAATATATATCATGAATATTTACAAATTACTTTTTTATTAGTTGTAATTGAAAATTTAACAGATATAAGTAACAATTTAATTAATTTACCTGTTTAAAAATATTAATTTATTAGTTAAAATATTTGCAAAGTATTTATCTAATTAAATATATTTTTAATATACATATATTATATAACATAAATAATTACAAAAAAAAACTAGTAGACTATTCTCTTTTGTTATTTCTAGCATAAAATAAGTTTTTTAAATTTTAAATTAAAATTCTAAGTTAAATATACTTAAATAGCATAAGAGAATTTCTTTTAAATTAATTTTAAAAGATAATAAAATTATGACAATCTTCAATCTCACCTCCTTTTTTTATGAATAAGTTAAACGTTTATGTATTAAAATACAAATATAAACTTAAAAGATGAATGAAATAATGTACCGCTCATTTATTAATGACTTTAACATCTTTGTTTCTTTCATGAATACAATCATTTTCTATATTTGGTATGCAGGGATATTTTTTTGGACATATTTTAAAAATATTTATCTATTATAAATTTCTCCTATTTTTAGAATACAGTTAACTTTTCAATAACTTGCTTATTTTAGAATCTTTATTTACAAAATTAACAATATATAAAATAAAGTTCTTTTTCATGAAGATTGATATAATCAATTTTCAAATATAGAATAAAACTATTACTAAAAGCTATTTACAGAATGAGATTATTTATTTATACAGAAGATAATTAACCTCTCCTCATTTCACCTCAAATAACCTAACAAAGCCCCTTCTTCGTAAAAAAAAAATGTAAGAACGTAATTCTTCTTCACAAACTAAATAAGATAAAAGGGAACCTGTATAAACAAAAATAATTCCTAATTTGATATCTACCGAATCAATCAAGGTTGTTGAGAAGAAGAGAGTGTAGAGAGATGGAAACCTTTTGAGAGAGAGCGATGGAGTTGATGGATAATTGCATGACTGTTGTTGGTGTTGATGTTTTGCAGGATAGGTTGCGCAGTTGATTCATGAATGGTTGCGAACTGCGATAAGCAAATGAGGATGTAAAAGATGAAACTCTAGGCTGTGTAATTGCCATGACTATCGATGAAGACATTGAACAGTGTTTGTGGTAAAGGTATATATGGTAGCGGATGGTGGCTGGTGGCGGCGATGGAGGTCAAGAGTTGGGGGAGCCTTATATAGACTCAGTCCTCACACACACATTCACGCGTTATGCCCACAATATTCTGGTGCAGTAACAAACAATGGATGGTGTCAGTTTCTTGCCCCCACTTGCTCACACATTATTTAGGTGCAGATGAAACCATTAAGGGACTCTGCTCCATCCACCTACTTGACCCGTCACATCCAACACCGTGCTTATACTAAAAATACGTATAATTTAATTCATTTAATATAAAATATAGAAAAAAAAATAAGTAAAAATAGTAAAATAAATTTTACATTTTATTTAAATTATTTTTTAACAATTTTGAAACTATATTCTCTTTCTCTCCCACCCAACACCGTGCTTATACTAAAAATACGTATAATTTATTTCATTTAATATAAAATATAGAAAATAAATAAATAAGTAAAAATAGTAAAATAAATTTTACATTTTATTTAAATTATTTTTTAACAATTTTGAAACTATATTCTCTTTCTCTCCCACCACAGGATGGTTTTTTTTTTTTTAAGAAAATAAAATTTTTGAAAACAAAGCAAATCAACTACAGTGTGACTGTCCTTTTACTGTACACATACGACTTGGTAATACATTACTGACTCACTCACATGTTTCATGTTTGTTCAGCGAAGAACATGGGGTTTTCTTTCTTCACCTCCATGAATGAATTTTTTATCTAATTCCAAAAATTTTTTAAATTCCCAAAATAAATTTTAATCATTTGAACCTTTTAATAAAAGTTATTTTAAAAAATGACGTCTAATTAAAATTTTAGACTTCAAAATATAAAAAGAAATTATAATATATATATATAGTCGCTTTTGATTTTTTTCTTTAAATTTAAAATTTAATTATTTTTAGTTTTATTTATTTCTCAATACATTATGAAAAAATTATATATAAAAATATAAATATATTAAGATTTATTTTATTTTTAAAATTATAATATATATATATATATTTAAAAAATACAAAATTGGTAAAAAAATATTAAAGAAAAAATAATTAAAGTTAATAAAATAAAGCTTTAAATAAAATAAAAAATTCTAAAACAATTTTTTTTTAATTTAAAATTTAATTATTCTTTGAATTTATTTTATTTCTTAATTTTATTAACTTTTAAAACATATATAATTAAATATAATTAAAAAAAACAAACAAACTTTAAATATAAAATATATATATATATATATATATATATATATATATATATATTGAGATTTTTAGTTTTATAAATATTCTATAGAAGTATTTTTAAGAACTTTCCAATTCCCTATTTTTTTACTGTCCACAATCTGAATGGTAAGAGTATTATATATTGTGAAATAGTTGTGTTTACATTCATTCTGTATATCTCATTTTCTATTTTAATTAACTATGGAATTACTTTTAAAAAATATTGTGTATTTCACGTAAAAAAAATGCTATAAACTAAAAAAACCGTGTACAATTAAAACAAAAAATTAAAAAATATTTATTTGTTTAATTTATTTTATAACTTTATATTATATGAAAATATTTTTTATCATATCCGTGTCCGTCAAATGATTCAATTTGACTAGTCTTATTGTTGGACGAAATTTAAAATGTGACCCGGTAGAGCAGTCCATTCCTAACCTTTTCCCTTTCACACTATTAAAGTACTATGTTTTATTGTCTTTATTTTTTTAAACTTTAGTTAAACGTGTGAATAGTTGAATTCATTTATTCTACTGTTGTTTATTCAATATTTTTATTAATCAAATAAAAACAAAAGAAATAGAAAATTAAAAAAAAAGAATAGAAAATAGATTATTTTCTAAAGTTTATTACGACAAGTTAAAATTAAAAAACATATAGCAGTATCTTTCATTTGATTGGATCAAAATGAAAATAAAATTCAAAAGTATATTTATAAAACAATATAAATACTTTTAAAAGAAAATATACACATTTTTGGGTAAACAAAAACAAGAGCTCAAAAATGTAAAATATTTAATGTGTAACATCACGTAAAATATAATAGCAAAAAACATATATTATGATATTGTTCTGAAACGTTGAGTTTAAAGAGTTTTTCAAAATAAAAAATAATAATAAGTAAGACATAATTTTTGTTAATTTGTTAGTATCGTAACATTCCAATTTTTAACAGCTTAAGACTAATAAAAATAGAGAGTTTCATCATAGTTCCAGAACAGGTAATTCAATGTACACAATATATTAATATAGTTTTACAAAAGATATGACCATAAAAATATATTACTTATACACTTACACTAAACTAATAAAAATATACATAAACTGACTACCACTAAAGCTCCCACCTAAAATGATGGTTCCTCATCCTTCAGAAGTGTCTCTAACATTGCAACCACATCTGCTCTCACCATTAAGGTGATCATCGCAAAAGGAAACATACAACACAAGACAAAAACACATAAAGCAAGGATAACCTAATAATGATTTAAAGAAGGTTACATTAGAGTAAAGGGCATAATAACAATCAATTATCACAAATTCACACAAGGACATTTCAATACTCACACGCCATTCAACTCTAGACTCAATTATGCGGATATATGCAATTAAAATTCGACCTCTTGGTGGCTTGCACCGTGTATGATTCCCAAACTCTGCAGAGTTTGGCCTCAATGGATTATCACCCAATCATCACACTAGGTAAGTCTCCTTCGCGCCAAAGACTTGATCGAGTCCAGTGGCTAAGACCTCCTGGTACTCCTCACGACATAACCCATTATACTCTATATGAGCCTTAATGGTTATTGGAGCGTCAGGATACCAACCAAAATTGAGTCCTTATTTGCATACCCTACCTCATCCACACTTAGAATTTCTCCACGAAATTCCTCCATGATTCACATACAACAGATTCATATTCACCCAATCTCACTCAAAGCATACCAAGACAGTCAAAATAATCCATTTCAGATCAGTTAATGCAATGAAACACATCAAAATAGCAAACACATGAAATCTAGTAGTTCAACGCTCAGCCTCATATTCCAACGCTCAGTCTCAACATTAAAATTTCGTTCCAGACCTGCAGGGGTCCCAGCGTTGGGGCACCGCTCGGTTGGCGCTCAGCCTCATTCTTCTCGCATTTTTCATCGCTAGCCATCGTTGAGCTGGCGCTCAACGCTGATACGCTCGCATTTTTCAAAGCTCAGCCTTGCACCAGAAAACAACACATATTCTGGTTTTCGTTGGGAGATGTTTCACTTTATTTCAAGACCCAAATTGGCACCTCCATGGCAGTGTTGTATAGTTTTCAAAATGGTTTTCAAGCAAAGTGAGATGATACCAATTAGAGCCATGATTCAAGTGTTCATTTTCCAATTCAACCTCAACTCATACAATGCATTCACAATTCCACTTATATAAAGCATCAACTAGTTCACAATTCACAGCAAATCAAGCATTCAATTCTAACTACACACAATTATCGGCTTCCCTTACCTGACAAAGCGACTCTACAGACCCAAACTGCTCAAAGAACACCAAAACGCATCTAACTCCACAGGATGTTCTATCTACACATAAAAACATCTTAAGAACGATCAGAACCTACCATTATGATCACTGATCAGCAAAGACTCATATTGATGATTAAAATGTCGCATGCAAGCGGAAGAGAGCTTGCAACAAAAAACAAAAAAAAGACTAAAAAGAGAGCGAAAACTCAACTTACGCGAACAGAGAAACTGATCGGTCTAATATGAAGAGCTCGTCGAGAGGATTAATTCTAGGTCTCGGTTCTTCAATCAGACGACCAGGGAGACAGAACCTCTAGAGAGAAGTAAGAAAACTCTAGAAAAATTGTTTCTAGAGAGATTGTGTGTTTTAAAATAATGAAACTCGTTTATAACGATTCTATTTATACTAAAATCTTTTAATATTAAAGTAGTCAAGTCTCACTATTTTTAAACCGCTATCACTTTTAAAACACCATTTTCTAGGATCTTATGATTACAATCACAATAATCATTATAAAATATAACATACAAAATAACTTTAATAAATTTTCAAATATAAATTCATAAGCCTATTATCACACTAACAACCCTCATCATAATATGCAAAATTATTGCATCCATTGTTAAAATTTGCATCCTAAAACATATATAAGTTCTAATCAAATTATATCATCTAACCAATTAAATCTAAATGAATAATATTTCTATAAAATTAAGATAATTAAACATTACTAAATTTCTTTTGAAAGACCAGAATTTAGCATTATTCCCACAAAAACTAACATTTCTTTTTAAGTTCCTTTAAAATACTAATCCCAAACTCATTGATATTTTAGAATAGTTTTTATATAAGTAAAAATATTAAAATTTTCTTTAAATTTTCACCAAAAAATATTAAACTATATAATTTAAGTTTTTAATAAATTTAATATAATCTTTTTATGATTTATACTAATTAATACAAAAATTCATAATTTATTCGAACTATTATTATAAATATATAGCCTTTCTTAATTTGAACAAATCATTAAATGACTTGAAAGAGCTTATCTAATAACTTTTAATAAATACTAATCAAAATCACACTATTCAATTATATACATATATAAATTGTAAAGTCTCCTTTTTTTTGCTGCCTTAAGATTTAGGGCTTTACCTTTTATTGGGCCTAAGGTCAGCCCACTTAGAGGCTTCAGAACCCTAAGTTGCCCTTTCAGTTCCTACTTCTGCTTGCGCTTGGAAAACAACTCACTCCCAACTCTTCTCTTCGTTATAGAGCTCTGCTAGGGTTTTAGCTTCCCTCCTCCTCCCAAGTTAGCTGATCGACCTTTTCCATTCCTCTATTCCACGTAAGTTCGCTCAGCTCATCTTCGCCTTTCCAAGCTAGTTTTCTAAGCCAACAAATATTCGTCGTGATAACAGTATGTTCTTTCTGTTTCCCTGTTATCAGCTCTTGAATCTGCTCGTGGAGCTGTTGTGCTCAGCTGTTGGGTGTCGGAATCTCTTTTTCTAGCTATATCCAGGTAAGGGAAGCTAGGATCCATTTGTCTAGATCGTTTTCTGCTTGTTATACTGCTATTGCATGATTTTGTGGATTGTATGTTGTTGTGATGTGATAAGAATGTCGTTTGGCCTTTGGGTTTGGTGTATGTGTGACTGTTGTATGAAGAATCAGTGGCGGGCACTGGTTTTCTCGCCCAAGTGAGCATGCATCGCCTAGGCGAGACTAGCAGAGGCTCGCCCAAGCTTTCTACGCGAACAATCGCTCAGGCGACTCGCCTGCAATTTTTGAGCAAAGCATATCTCGCTTAGGCGAGAGGGGACTCGCTTGAGCGAGAATCCACATGAATCACTGTTCCACTGCTCGCACTCTCGCCTAGGCGAGAAGGGACTCGCCTGAGCGAGAGGACGTCCCGCCTGACGGAGGTTTTCTAGCCTGAGCGAGACTGGGGGGCAAGTTTCATGCTATAACGTGAATGGCCAATGATGTGATTATTTGTTTGATTGATTTGAATGCTTTTCCAGAAAAGGTTGGGGGATAATGCTTTGATTATGTATGAGGATGAGATGTATATGATATGTTGTTCCATGGTGTTTGAATTGGAAAGCATGAGTTTTATGATGGGTGTTATGCATGATATTGGTATTGTGGGAAACTTTCTGATTGGTTGGTGAATCATGTACAAAGTGTGAGCATGGCGTAATTTCATGACTCTTGTAGCGAGAGCTCATGGTGGCGCCTCATCCGTCGGACGTAATCCCATGGACCCTTCTAATGGGAGTCCCTGGTGATGCCTTACCTATTGGACTTAATTCCATGGACCTCGTGGTGAGAGTTCATGGTGGTGCTTACACAACAGGACGTAATTCCACTGTTTTGGTGGTAGTGCCTCACGGTCAGGACGTAATTCCACGAAGGTCACGTGGTGGTGCCTCTTGTAAGGGTTTAATTCCGCGAAGGCCTCGTGGTGACGCCTCACTATTAGGACGTAATTCCACTGCTTGGTGGTGGTGCCTCAGTTACATATCCGGATAGTCAAGTCTTGATGTCTCATATGTTTTGGTAACTCTGGTGTGGATGCTTGTTAATTATGCTTGGCTTTGGGATTACATGTGGATTGTTATAATATGAGATTCTTTTACACTAGCTTACCCTTTTGCTTGCTTGTATGTTATGTGTGGTCTTCTCTATTGCAATGATCATTAATTCTATTGATGTGAGCAGATGTGAGAACCCTTGACAGTGGTATGGAATAAGGATGCTGCAGCTCGATGGATTAGATGAGTATTGGGCCCATTGTGGGGCCTATCATTGAAGAATTTTTATTAGTTATGTTTCCCTTGTCCGCACAAGACCTAGTTTAGTTATTTGTTTTTCCAGTGTACTTTGTTTAGACCGTGTGGAGCCTCTTTTATGTATTCTGGGAAATGCTTGGCGTACTGTATGTCTGCATACTCCAAACTCCGTACTCTCTGATTATTTATGTATGTAACGTTTTATCAATTTGAGGTTATCCGGTTTTTGGGATGTTACATAAATCATTTTGAATTTATAAATGAAACACATATTTAACTATAGAAAAAATTGCTTGAACAAGTCATTATTGTTTAAGTGACATTATTGGACTTTTTTTTGTTATAGACCACTATATTAATCTCAGTAGATTATTAATAAATGTTTCTCTCAATTTCAACTATAATCTCTTTTTGCGAAAGATTACATTTCCATCATATTTTTTCTAATTTTACATATGTTATTTACTATTATAATTCTATTTTTTATGACGACTTCTTAATATTTTTTTTCTAAATTTATAGATTTGTATATCTATTTATAATAAATTACTTAATTAAAAATTTTAAAAAAATTATAAATTTATGCAAATATAAATTAAAAAATATATTTAATTTAATATTAATAATTTAATTGGGTATAAAAATATTGAAAAGTGATTATAATAAATAATATAATTTAAATATATTATAATTATGATTATAAAAAAATTATCATAAAAAAATTGTAATTATGGTTGTTTTTCGTAAAATTAATTTTGATAAATATATATTCATTTGATTAAAATAATTTATGTACTATTTTACTTTTTGTGTAATAATTTAGAAAAATGAAATTAAATAATAATATGATTTTTAGAAATACTTAAAAATAAATTTAATGTAAAGTTAAAAATCAGTAATATGAATGTAAAACATTTAGGTTTGTATATAAAAATATATTAAAAAACAATAGAAATAAAAAATATATATGTTTAGAAAAAGTTATATAAATTTAAAATATAGCAAAATATTAAATTTCTAAATAAAATTTTATAAAAAGGTTAAAATACAAAAGGTATAAAATTAGATAATTATTTGTTGAAGTTATTGGTTATTTAAATTAAAGTTAGTAATTAAAAACAAACTTAGTACTAAGATGTTTTAGCTTTGAGAAAAGTTAGTTGATGATGTCTAGTAAACAAAGAATAAAAAAATAAAATGAATTAAGGAAATTGATTTGAATTAAATTTAGATAATGTATATTTAAAAAGTTAAAATTTATTTTATTTTTTAAATTTATTACACCAAAAAAATTATTGCATAATTATTTTAACCAAATAAATATACATTTATCAAATTAATTTTAAAAAACAACCATAACTATTTTATTATAACTTTTCTATCACCATATTTACATTATTTTATTTTTTTTATAATCACATTTCGAAATTTTTTATTTCTAATTAGTTTATAAATATTAGATTAAATATATTTTTCAAATTTATATTTACATGAGTTTAAAAAAATTGTCATTTTTAATAAAGTAATTTATTATAAATAAATATATAAAAATGATAATAATTTAATGTATAAATAAATATATAAATAGTAAAAGGACGTGATGACAATTTAATAATTAGAAAGAACATGATGATAATTTAATATTTTGCGGAAATACAAATTATACTTAAACAATAAAAGAGTAAAAGGATTTAATTTAGAAAAAAAAAGATGGTTAACCATATCAGTAACATTTAAAAGTAATCTATCAAAGTAAAATACTCACATTATTGAAGAGAAAATAATCGATATTAATTCTTTTTTCTTAAAATTGTAAACCTAATATTAAATATAACACTTGTCTTTCTTATAAACATTTTTGTTTTGTTTCAAAATCTAAAAGAAAACATCAATATCTTACCTGGGTGGAACAAAGGTAAAATAGATAAAATATTTGTTTTAGACTTCCGAAGGAAATAAAAAAAGCCTCAACAATTTTTTTTGTATTAATATTTCTTTATTAAAATTAATTATAAAATTATGATTACGAAAAAATGTCTCAAATTTATTTAAGTATTAATACACATCTATTCAATTTGTTATAAATTATGTTTAAGATTAAAAAAAATTTAAATAAATTTGGTACTAATATATTTTTATTAATTTTATTATAAATTTATGTTTGAGAATAAAATTTAATTTAAATTATTATCATTTTCTAATTTGTGTTGGGTTAAAAATATATTTAATGAATTAACATTTATTTTCAATAAATTACAGTTTTGTTTAGGGGAGAAATTATTTTTAATGAGATAAAACATTTTTTCAATAAATTATAATTTTATTTTGGAAAAAAAAAATATGAGTCAACTTTGATCTCTTATAATTAATTATGACTTTATTTTGTGTTTTATCTCTGTATTATTTTAATTTTGCTTTTATTTTTTTTCTCGAGTAACTTCGATTGATTATAATATTTTTTATCTTTCCACAACTTCTCTTTTAGTGATCGGCTTTTTCATTTCTTTTATTTTAGAGTTCTTATTTTGGAATTTTTGACATATTTAATTTATTGAATCACATATTATATGTGTGTACTAATATTTTTATTCTCATTTTTTGTTAATATGCTTTTATTTCTATTTGTGTTATGTTGTTTTTATTTTATTTATTAAATTTGTATTAGAATCATAAATGTGTTTCTTTTGTTTAGTTATTTTAGAGATTAGGGTTTAAAGTTCTAACTAAGAAGAAAAATAAATAATTTTTTTACTAATGATTAGTCTCAAAGTAAATTTTGTAAGTTTATGAAAAAATTGAAACTCGATAAAGAGGAAGACACTTGAAACTTAAAGAGACTAGAAGTTTATCGTCGAGTTTACTTTTTTGCCAACTAGACCCATATTTTTTTGTTTTAACTCGTTAATTTTATGTACTTATTTAGTAATGTTTTATATATTATAATATTTTATTTCATATAAAAATATATAGATATGTCAACTACAAAATTTGAATAAAACTATTAAAAATTTCAGAAGAAAAAATTTAAGACTTTAATTTTTATCACAAAAAGGAAATATCAATAAATTTATAAAATAAATAAGAAAAATAAATTAAAAATATATATGGTGTTTTTTAAATAAAAAAATAATAACAATATAAATATAAATATAAATATAAATATAAATATATATATATATATATATATATATAAAACAATAACAGAGAATAAACAAATAAATAATTATTCATGAGAATAAATATGATTATCAAATTCATGATAATGATTAAAATATATAAAAATATTAAATGAATTAAAATATAGATTAAAAAAATGTTAAATAAAATTAATTTTAATAAATTAATAATTATTTTAAAAAAAGTCAAAAATAAATTTTAAATAAAATATCTTATTTTTAAATTTAATTTAAGTTTCGTCGACTCTTTAACTGGCCTGGACCTGTACCTTACCAACATATAATTTAATCAAATGTCTCATAACTTATTATACAATTTTTTTCGAAATCATGGATTAAAATTAAGATTGTAGATATTAATCTTAATTTTTTCATCTAAATATCTAAATTAATTCTTCCTTTTTTTAAATGAGAGTAGTTTGTTCGTAAAAATATTCAAATAACTTTATCATTAAAAGTCAAAAGCACCACCACTAGATTAAAAACATGTGGAGTATAAAAAGTTTATATATACCTCCATAATGAATAAAAAAAAACATAAAAAGAATACAAAAATATGATTTTAGAGAAATGAAATTTTATGATAAATAAAAATAATTTTTAAGTTTTATATAGCTTTATATATATATATATATATATATATATATATATATATATATATATATATATATATATATATATATATATATATTTCCATGATCCGCCTAATTTAACTTTATTTTCTAAATTTAAATAAACCGGTCATAAGTTTTCAATTATAGAAATTATAAAATATAAGACAAAATATAATAATAATAATTAAAATTAGGTAGATTCCACCTATAATTTTATATCCAGATCGAAAGTCAGAATACATTTAGAAAGAGAAAGGTCACCAAGAACAATAATTGTTAATATTTTAATTTTAGTTTACACTCAACTTCATCAACTTCATTATGGATTATTGTGGGCAGAAATACATATCAAGCAATAAATTTATTAAGAGAAAAATATGTTTTAGTTCCTTGACATGTGATCTTTAATTTCAGAATCGGTGGTTGAACCTTCATCATTGTTTGATTCTGGCATTTTCAAAATTATTATTTTTCATTTTATTACTGTTATTTAATTTTTCATATAAAATTAAGATTAGATAAGACTATCTGATGTTTTTCACAAATAATTAAAAGAAGTTAAAATATAAGTCTAGGCACGCTAACCACTCTTTCTTTTAATTTAATCTATAATAGATTATAATAATACTAGTATATAATTGTTATTAATATTAATATTAATAATAATAATTATAAATATTAATATTATTATTTATGTAATTATTATAATATTAGTATTATTAATTATAAATAATAATACTACTAATATATAATTATTAATTATTATTATTATTATATAATCTTATTAATTAATAATATCAATATTAATAACAATTAATTATAAATAATAATATTATTAATTATTATCAATATCATTACTGATATATTAACATTATTAATATTATTATTATTGTTCACTAATAATATATTATAAATTAGACTAAAAGAAAATGTGAATCTAGCTTTTACTTTAATTCGTTGTGAGGAGTGTTGGCACTAGCTTTTTATTTTATAAAAATATTTAAATAACATATCACTTGTTTTTCTTAATGTCGTTTAGAAATAAATAAGGACAAAACCAATAATTTTGAAAATATAAAGATTAAATAATAACTAAATTTCGACAAAAATCATTTACAAATTAAAGTTAAATTTTATGAGCTAAAAACATAATTTTTTCTTTAATTATTTTTATTTAAATAATTCATGAAGATATTGAAATTTTAAATTCAAAACACCATTTTTTGTGCATAATAATTATGTCTTTACTTATTTTTAAGTGAGATTCTCCTTTTTTTTTATGTTTATATTTGTTTTTAAAATTTTTTTTCTAATTTTTTAATTTATAATAATCATTTATTAATTTTATTATCTTTTTGAAGATTTAAATATATTTTTTAATTTAATTACTTTGGTAAACTTAATTATTTTCTAATTCTAAAACTACCTAAAATAAATAATAACTATCTATAATCAAATTATAAAAATCATTTATATTTAATTTTATAATTGTAATAATAATAATTTTATTATTTCTTATTCAAAAAGGAATATTTCTTTTTATAATGTAATGTTCTATAGGCTTTTTTTTATATACCTCTTACGTTTTTCTTAAATAAACTAAAGATGAATATAATGTCTTTTTCAGTTTATCCATATCCACAGCTTTTATTTTAAGAATTCAAATAAAATTATATAATTGGTTTGATATTTTAAAAAGAATTCAGTTTGACTTTCGAACCAAATACTAGTTAGTCTAACGTGTTACGTGTATATAGGGTGGAAAAGCGCGTAGTCTTATATACTCTCGAATTTAAATTATTTTCTCTAAATTCGTGTCATATGTACTTTTTAACTTATTTATTGAAGTTATTTGTTTATATTCATTTATAAAAGAATTATTTAAAATTTAATCAAATTAAAATTAATCACGTAATGCATGAATAGTTGCTATTAAGTATATTTGTTTAAGTTTAATATTGTCAAATTATTTTTTTATATATTTAATTAATTATTGTAACATCTTCTTTAATAATTATAAATTATTAAACACAACATTATATAATGATGTGACAAAGCAAACAATGAAGGCCAATAAAATAAATATTGATACGATCATTCCATTGAATAACAATAGAAATATTTATACATCAATATTAAGAAAAAATTTAAGAGTTCTCTAATTCTTAGTCAAAACAAGAGTTGTCTCTAAACTATTGAGCTTTATTATGTATATTTACTCCTAGTCATAAGAGGAAGAGGATATTGTATCATTACCTGCTCACACAATTAAATAATTATTACAAAAAGATAACAATATATAGATACAAAAGACAAACAAAAAAGGTAATCTAATATAAACAATGTACCTTCATCAAATTTTATAGTTAAATATTGAGATACATGCATTAAACATCAAACTCATGGTGATGTATATCTGTAATGATTCCCAAATTATGTAGAATTTAACTTCAAGAGGTTATAACTCATGTTACTCACAAGGTAAACCTTATTTAGAGATAGGACTTGATAAAGTCCAATAACTATAAACTTTTTCATTTCTTTATAACATAACATACTCTGTTCTAATTAAACATGAACAAATATTATAAAAAAGATACTACAATATAAAATTATTATGTCAAAACATACACTAAATACTTTCACTTAAAATTTCTCTTTAAAATTCTATAAATCAGATCACATTCCATGCTTACAGAAACATAGATAAACTCTAATTATCATTAATAATTATGTGTAAAAAATATACAAAATATCAAATTTCAATTAATTGATATCTCTTCAAAATTTGACACACTTCTCTGACGAACACATCTTTTCACTGAGGAAAAGACACTTTTTGACCAACGATCAAACAAATAATATTTCACTCGAAACTCGAAAAAAATATTTTTGAATAATTCGTCCAATAACTCGCAAGTTAGAGGGATCCTGTTTTAGGATTTGTCGAACCAGTATTACTAAAGTAAATGAATCTTTTATATAATTAAAGTTTGTAATTAAACATACCGATTCTAGAATTTATTGACTTCAAATTTGTTAGTACAATTTAAAATAAATTTTTAAAATTTTCAAAAGTTGTTTGATAATTACGACTCACTTTACACATTTTCTTAAAAACACGAAACACGTGGGTGGTCTTATGGTCAAATCTTCAACTGTCTCTGTAGACATTGAAATGAAAGGGCAACAACCGTCATATATGCTATGCTATGATTTGATTTGTTTTCAGAATTTATATTTCAAGATAATTGTTTATCTTATGGCAGGAGAGGAGAAAAAAAAACACATCATTTTATTTCATCTGAATTAAGGACGGGAAGAAAACTAACAAATTAATATAAATTAAAATTTTATAATTAATATAAAATAAAATAAAATATTATTTTTTATTATTTCACATAATATATTCTTTTTTTTTATTAAAAATATGAAAAATGATTGTTTTAAATAATATAACAATAATGTAAAATAATATAATATATAACTTTTATTACTTTCATTTAAAATTACGTTTAATAACACAAAACTCACATATTTTTTCAAGTGTTGAAGTAATTGTTAATAAATAGTGATGTGATATATATCACTGACCAAATCAAATAATCCAATGAATGGATGAAAATAACTTCATTATCACTATTGAACATCGAAAAAAATGTCTCACCGCTAAATGTCTTCCATACATGAGAGGGAACACAACTCCAAAATAAGTGAATTATTGTACTCTCAATATCTTTGTTGCACCCACCACCTCCATACTGCCACCACTTCCTTACTATCAGCGGCAGAGCTAAGTTGCAGAGCTAAGTTATAGTGTAGGCCATGCCAGCCTATATTTTTTATTTTTACTTTTAAATTATATAATATATAATATTAATATAATTAAATTAGGTAAAATTTTATTTCTTTTATAAAATACTAGCACGACCTCCTTTTATATATATATATATATATATATATATATATATATATATTTTAAATTATATATAATATATAATATTAATATAAATTAAATTAGGTAAAATTTTATTACTTTTCTCCTAGATTTTTAATTTCTTTTAAATTATATGTAATATATAATATTAATATAAATTAGATTAGGTAAAATTTTATTATTTTTATAAAATACTAGCATGGTCCTCCTCGATTTTTAATTTTTTTGAATTATATATAATATATATTATTAATATAAATTAAATTAGGTAAAATTTTATTACTTTTATAAAATACTAGTATGGTCCTCCTAGATTTTTAATTTTTTTAAATTATATATAATATATAATATTAATATAAATTAAATTAGGTAAAATTTTATTTCTTTTATAAAATACTAGCATGACCCCTAGATTTTTATTTTTTTTTAATTATATGTAATATATAATATTAATATAAATTAAATTAGGTAAAATTTTATTTTTTTTATAAAATATTAGCATGGCCCCTTTTTATTTTTTTTAAATTATATAAAATATGTAATATTAATATAAATTAAATTAGGTAAAATTTTATTTCTTTTATAAAATACTAGCATAAAAACAGAAATTATCGTGTTTATGTATAATTATTTTCTAAATATATATAATATTATATTAATAGATGATGATATTATAATATAACTAGATTAATATAAAAATTAAATTTATATTTATTAAAACAAGAGTTAAATAAATGGAAAAAATAAGAGAAAATAACTGGTAATGAATACAAAAGAAAAGAAATAGTTGTTAGAATATTTTTATTGAAAACATGTAAAAATTATCGATAGTCTTTAAAAATAAATAATAAATTATATTGTAAATGGTAAATTAGAAATAATTAATTGTGTACACAAAAGAAAAAAATTTCTTTATATATAGTTATTAATAACATTTAATGTTAATAAATAATAAAATATAAAATTGAATAACAAATCTATTAAGATATTTTTTATATTCTTTTTCATTATCTTTGAGTTTCTCACATATTCTCACTCTCATATTTTTTTTTTGTTTATGAAGAAAAATATGAACTTAGACACCAACTCATTTTTTCTATTATTGTTTCTTATATGTTCTATTTATATTCCATGATTGAAGATAAAAGGGATAACTCTTTATTTGTCTTACTTAATAGTTAAATATTAGTTTACTAAATAGTATTTTTCATTTTATGAGTTTTTTTATAGATTTAGTTTTTTATGAATATAGAAAAAATTATGTCCTATATGTTTTTCATTACTTTCTTACGTATGATATGATTATCATAAATATTCTTTTAATAATTAAGTCACTCAATTTCTTATTAGATTTTAATATTAAAATTTAAACTAAAAAAAAGTATATAGATAAAAAATAAAAGAATATATTCAATTCTTAACAATGATAAAAAGGAAGATAGAGTAAAGATAAAAACAAAATAGATATTAACTTTTAGATATTTTGAATTCTTCGACTATTTTGGAAGATGATACTAAAAATTCAATTATTGAATTAGAAAGATCATTCATTTGTTAAGATTCAAATAATATAGATACCGGAGAAGAATTTGATATATTACCTATCTAAAATATATATAAATTTTAAATATATTATTTTGACTCTTCCAAAATTTAGGTGAAGATTCCAAAAATTGTTATATCATTATGAAACATAAAATGACAATAAATCGTCGTAGGTTGGATTAAGCGGTTTCCAATATTTTTTAAGAGCTGAATGTGAAAATGTATATGGATTGATTATGGAAAACAGTAGATAAACGTCATTTTCTAGTCTTTCAATTATATAACACCTAAAGTTATTTTCTTTCTTTTTCTCTTTTGACGAAAGAAACAAAAATTTTGTACTTAATACTGTAATTAAATTCCTTTGATCAGTTAACTTTTTAGAAAATCAATATTTATATTTTAATTTTTTTCAACAAATTAGAATATTACAGATATTTACATAATTAATAACTCAACCTGCTAATATCAATAAATTTTTGAATTTATCGATTTTATAAAAAGAACATCATATAAGCATATTTTAGTATATGTATCCTAAAATAGACCTATTTGATCCTCAGATTTTTGTAAAATAATTTTTTTTAATCACTCTTTACTTTTTATCTGTATCATCGCTCATTATAGCATAACACATTTGATTAATAATTTGTTAGGAAACTTTCAATATAAAATCTCAGTTCATTATAACAGAAACACTTGATTAATATTTTGTCGGAAAACTTTCAATAGAAAAATTTATTTGAATTGGTTATGAAAACTAAAAATAAATTTTAATCATTGAAAATATACCAACATGTACATAAGATATTAACACCAACTACAGTCCAAAATCATATCTCAATACATTTATAATTTTTTTTTTCTTATATAATATTTTATATGTCAATTTTTTTACTATATTTGGAATTATATTTATTGTGGTAAACATGGGCATCACCATCAACCCATCGCACAGCGTCCTTTGTTGGAGAAAGCTAGTGTGACTTACGCAAAGCTCCAAGTACTCCGAATTCATCATTGCTTCCTTAGATGGAAAGGCAGTGAGGAAAATCAAACTTGTGTACTTGGCTTTTTCTTTGTAGATTTATACTTTTATTTCTTTTTCATTTAAAAGCCGGACATTCTACACATATTTAATTGTGTTCATTTTTATTTTCAAATACTTTTTGTAAATACAATAACTAAATATTAATAATAATATAGTAATAAAAGTATTTTCTTTCTTTTTGTTTTTTTCAAATACAAACAATCATGTTTTATTATTTTTTTACAATTTTTTTTTATTTCTCGCTTTCCATTCAGATCCCAACAAAGGCCGACGTTAGTACGATCCTAACCTAACACGACTTATTTATTGGATTTGAAATATGTTTTATATCAAATTTGTCATGCCACTAATAATAAAATTGTGTTTATTATTATTTATTTCATTGTCAATTTATTTAATTTATATGATAATTTTATTGATTAAAATTAAAGACTTATTATTATAATGGAGATTATAATAATGAGAAATAAATCTTATATTATTTAAATTTAAATTGTTCTTAATCATATGATTATTGAGGATATGACTTCATTAATCTTGAATAGATCAATATGTTGTAGTGGTATTTGTATGATAAAGTTTAAAAAATCTTATTTTTTAAGTTTCACGTATAAATATTTACATATGGAGATATGACTAGTGAACGGACTCAAAGGAGAATTTCCAATAGTTAATATTATCTTTGAATTGTCAATAGAAAATTCTTTTGAATAAATATATAATTTCCTTAGACTTTAGATTATCATGTAAATTAATAAGTTATTTATGATACTTTGATATTGGACATCTAAAGTTTTGTGATGTTAGTTGAATGATTATTAGGTATGATTAAAATATTATAGGATTAATGATTAATCAATAAATAATTCATCAACAACTCTTGATAATGAGTTTGAATTCTATATAATTAAAAACCATGGTTAGAGTATTATAAATGAAAGAAGAAAAGACTTTTTTAAGTCGTTCATATTTGTTAACTTATTAGAATTTAACAATTTATACCATATTATAGGGTTAACATAAAACTGTAAATATTATATTAATCTTCTAATTGTTTTAAAACAAAATATACTTTATACTATCCGACCCTTAAGGAGTATTGTTAGATGAGAACCTCAATTAATAAATTAAAGAGTTAATATATGACTGATTTATTAATAACCATATGAGATCACACACTAACGAGTATTCAGATCTTGATTGAAAAAAAAAATATTATTGATTAAATTAAAGGATTTAATTTCAATTATTTAATATTTTATTAAATAAAATATTATTATATTTTTTGCTAGCACCAAAAATATAATTAATATAATTTTTATAACATAATTGAGTTAAACTTAATCAAATAAGCCAGTAAATAAGTAGATATATATTTAAAATATGATTTAAAAGAAAATATATTTTGTTATTAGAAATAAAAGTACTTAGAGAGAGATTCCTTTAATAGGGATATAGAAAGGAACTTTAAGTGGGGTGTGTGGTTCCTATGAGATAGGAAAAATAAAGTATTAATAACTACATAACCAGTCTCAATGTGATAAAAATGTACGTAGGGTCTCATTGAAAATTTGACAGTTTTCAAACTTCTCTTTAATGATTATTTTAGTAATTCCTCGAAACTTTATATCAGTTTAGTGCTTCATATTTTAAAATGCGTACATTTAGTCATTCTTATCAAATTTTGTTAAATTTATTTGATATTTTAAATGCATTTTATGATAATATTTGAGTTAACATTGAAGCAAAAATGTGTCAAACTGTGTAAACAATTCAAATACTATTATGAAATAGACTTGAAATGTCAGATAAACTTAACAAAATTTGGTTAAAATGACTAAATTCACACATTTTAAAAAATAAAAGACTAAATTGATAAAAAATTTTAAAGAAAGACTAATCTCAAAATTTACTGAAAATTTGAATAACAAAAAGATATTTAACCCCTCATTTATCATATTATCTTCGGGATACAAATCCGTAATTTCAGGATCAACGGTTGACATAACAAAACTCAGTTTTTGTATATATACACGTGCAAGACCTTCATGTATTTGAGGTATTTTTTTTTGTCTTTTTATCTTTTTTATATTTGGTATTTATATTTTTAATCAAAATAGATTTAATATTTTCGCTGTGCATCTTATGAATACTTATATATGTTATGAATATGATTTATAATCTTCGTTATTGACCTCTTTAAGAAAAATAATTTCGTTTGAATAATTAGACTTGAGTTCTTATTGTTGGTCTAAAAGTGCGGATTTTGTTTTGGTTGTTCTATATTGTATAGGTATGCTTTACATTACTGCGGTCCAAACATATTCCTTTTTGCGATTTTCTTTTACAGTAAACACAATTTCATGAAATGATAAGTATATTTTCTTTTAAAGTCATTTCATCCTCTATTTATAGATTTCTTTAATCATTAGTTTATGATTACATTTTTAAAAATTTAGTTTACAGATATATTTATAAATTAAGATATTACTTGAAATAGAATTTATATAAGATTAGGCAAGATATGTATACAAAAAATTTAAAATAAAAAATACATATTTAACCCTAAAACATTTTATATAAATCTTCGTGGGTTATAATGTAATGTTAGTAGATTCCAGGGTGTTAGAACGGCTATGCTTGTTTTATGTTACTTAGGATGCGTTTATTTCTCCGGATGAATTTAGGAAGACTGAATGAATGAATTTGAGTGAATTTGAGAGTGAAATGTATGTTGTTTTTTTTTAAGGGATTTAGAGGTTTTTTTTCCTAAACTGATGCAATTTTTTTTCTAATTTCCTAAAATGGTGCAGTTTTTTTTTTTAATTCCCGGCAGAGGTAAGTCATGAGAAAATGGCACGAC
>Ga0214545_1001588_pt1 | contig 42808 bp, 28 predicted proteins | sample CNSS4metaG_FD_160064 | JGI IMG/M metagenome (GOLD analysis project Ga0214545, IMG submission 160064) | Root nodule microbial communities from cowpea collected in UCLA plant growth center, Los Angeles, California, USA - CNSS4 | ecosystem: Host-associated > Plants > Roots > Nodule | place: USA... | reverse complement strand
CAAACAACAAAAAGGATCAAACGTTACTGGATAAGATTCTGCTTAATAATTTTACTGGCTTAAGTGGAAAAATTCATTTCAGTGACCAAAAGTTAGATCCTTCAGATACTTTTCAGATCATCAATGTGATGGGGAAAGATTGTAAGGAAATTGGGTTCTGGACAAATGGACTAGGTTTCTCAAATATTATAGGCCAAAATGCTGCTTTCAATTCTTCAATGAAGGAACTTGGACAAGTTTTATGGCCAGGAAGACCTTGGGGAACTCCAAGAGGATGGACCCTTCCATCATCAGATAACCCACTAAGAATTGGGGTCTCCGTTTTGGGCACATTGAAACAATTCATAACTGTAATTCAGGACCAAACAGAAAATACCACCACCTTTCAAGGATTCACCATTGATCTGTTTAACGCAACTATGAAGTTGCTGCCCTATTATTTGCCCTACAAATTTTATCCTTTCAATGACACATACGATAATTTGGTGAAGCAAGTTTACTTAAAGGTAAGACTTATTATATAGTATTATTTGCTAGCCTATACCAAGTCTTTCTCTTAATGCTGGCTACTGACACTTGTTCCCCCATCTTCATTTGTGCATGCATGAAACAGAATTTTGATGCAGTAATTGATGTGGCCATAATTTCATATCGATATCAGTACGCAGAATTCACTCAGCCATACACTGATCCGGGAGTGGTGATGGTAGTTCCCCTTAAATCAAAAGTGGATCATAGAGCTTGGTTATTTTTTAAACCTTTTACAAAGAGTATGTGGGTTCTAATACTGGCCATGGTTATCTACAATGGCTTTATTCTTTGGATGTTGGAAAGACGCCACAGTCCTGAAATTACAGGTTCCATGCTGAATCAAACTGGGACCATGGCTTGGTTGGCATTGACCCCTCTAATCAAGTTAGATGGTACTTAATTTAAAATTCTATGTTCTTGCATGCCATCATTTATCGCTTTGTTGAGTACTTGGCTAATTCTAATTTGGTTCATTTGACTGAAAATAGGAGACAAGCTACATAGCAATTTATCAAAGATGGTTATGGTGGTTTGGTTGTTTGTGGCACTTATCCTAACACAGACTTATACAGCTAACCTTGCCAGCATGCTAACTGCTGAACAGCTCGAACCAACTATAGATGATGTTGATCAGCTACGGAATAGAAATATCAAGGTTGGATACAGTTCAGGATCCTTCGTGAAACATTATGTGCAGGAAGTGTTACAGTTCCACCCTGAAAACATGAGGAATTATGGAGAACTTGAAGAGTTTGCTGAAGCTCTCAGAAGAAAAGAAATAGGATCTGCCTTTCTTGAAGTTCCTACAGCCAAAATTTTCGTATCAAAGTACTGTAATGAGTTTATTCAAGCCAGACCCTCGTACAAAATTGGAGGATTTGGATTTGTATGTGATGCAACAATATTCTCATGCCTATTATTTATGCAAACAATCTACTTTCTAATAGATTCTTCTAAAATATACTATTTGTTGGCGAAACACTTTTCACTGAAAGATTTCACTCATGATTTTATAGTTCCTGATGATAAAGTTTAACCAACAATAAGGAGTGTGTTACAAGTCTCTTTCTTTGGTTATGGAAGTTTGTTTAACTCTTTCTGTGTTGCGTGTGTTAGGCATTTCCAAGGGGGTCTCCATTTATTCCTGATGTAAACAAAGCACTTCTCGATTTAGTAGAAACCGGGAAGGTACGTGAATTAGAGAACAAAATGCTTGCATTAGAGGAATGTGAAGACACAGATGTAAATGGAGAAACTGCAAGCCTTAGCCCGAACAGCTTCTGGGTCCTCTTCATATTCACAGCAGGCACATCAACATTTTCTCTCTTGGTTTACATTTTCCGTACGAATTATGCAAACAGTGAAGAGAAAACAATCTGGAGACTAACCGCAATGATCATTCAACAGTGTAACCAGGCAAAGAGAAGAATATCAAGAAAAGTAAGTGATGTTGCAGAAAGTGTTGTTGCTCCACCAACTCAAGTTTAAACATGTGTAAAAGGGTGTACCTGGTTGAGGAGTGGAAAGAAAAGTGGTGTTGTAAAACAGACAGTGACATAAAATGACCAAGCATAAGTTATAACTTACTGCTAATGTAACTGATGCAAAGGAAAAGTGATGTTATAAATATCACTGTACAGTTCTTGTATTAATAAACAGAAGTTTAAGTTAATAAAACTCAATTTTTTTATTATGTTTAGCCCTTAATTAGCAGCACTCCTTCATAACTTTGATTTGTTTGGGAATTTCATTTTCAGTCCAAGAATATGCATCTTGCTGGAATGCACAACAAGCGTGTTCTATACCAATTATTAGCAAATATAATTGTGTGTTCAGCTGTTGACAATTTCTGAAATTGTATGATTAGATTAAGCCACAATGAATGCTCAGCTTTATTTCAAGTACCGCCATAAGTTCAGCTTTATCTTTCCGTAGTGAGTGATTATTGCTGGCTGCATTAGTTCAAACTATTATGACTCTAACTTATGAAAAATTAGTATAAATCTGAAACTCTGATATCAGTACAAATGGGGATGATCCAAGTGCAAAAGGGTGCTCTCTGTATTTGATTGTTTGAACCCCACACTCCCCAATGACCAATGAGATAGCATCATAATCCAATAACATCTATGCTGGTCAAAGCTAGATGGTGGACCAGAAAAGTTAACTGTCTATTTCCTTTTATATATAAAATACTTTTAGAAATGAAGAACAACAACAACATAAAGGTAGTGGGTTATCATAAAGAGGGTTTTGGAAATAGTTAATATCCTACAAATTTATCCTAATTTCATATTATAAAATAAGTTTAGATTTACAAACGATGCATTTTGAATAAAGTTTTGAAAATTTGAAATAATTCATAAAGTTTGATTCACCTTTATGCTTTGATGAATGATATTATTCACTATCATTTTATCATGTTTTGAATGCGTTAATTATTTGAACATTAGCTTCTTAAATTTTGGAAGATGTTATTTAGCTATTATGCATAAGGACTAAATATATGAAAAAAAAAATTATTGATCAATTAATCACATAAAGGAGTTCACCAATCATAAAAAAAGAAAGACAAAATAACTATTAGGAAATAGTTATGATCAATATTGATTACTTTACTTATTATTATATACGATAACCAGTAAAACTAAATATTTTAACTATTAAATATTATTTTGATGATGCAAATGCATTGATTGAATAAGTTATTATTAGTTAATTTAAAATATTTTATATTTCTATCAATTATTTATACAATTTATTGACTATATAATCTGAAATAAGTAAAATAGTTTCGTAAGAATATTGCTTTTTTCATTTATTTATTCTAAGTATTAATTTATAATTTATTTTCAATTATTAATAATAAAATAAATAAATATTATATATATATATATATATATATTGTTGGATTTTTCAAGAAAGGATCACCGAGAAGATTTAACACCAATGAGCCCAACTCACACATAAGGGATTGACACAAGTCTTAACCCAAAACTTTAAGACTATAAGTTTATGGGTCTTCATTATTTTATGATGCTCAACTTTCTCTTTTTTACTCAATGTGAAACTTAGACTCACACTTAGATTCTCAGCAATCTCCCCCTCAAGTGTGAGTCCCTTCACATTGGAACTTTCACCTTGAGCTAACTATCGAGAACCCTTTTTTTCATGCCACAATTCTTCTTAACGGGACACGCTTACCTGACCCACTCTAACCTTTTCTTAATGGGACACGCTTACTTGACCCACTATCAGGAAGACTTTCGATAAAGGAACTCGTCTAAATCATCACATAACCTTCGACTTTGATAACATTGTTAGGAAAACACTACAAGAAAACTGGTTATTACCAACAGATAAATTTCGACGAATATAAATTCGTCAGTAATTTCTTATTTCCGATGGATTTATCAATGGATATTCATTGACCGTCGGTAATATGTTTCTGAAAATTTTTTATTTATTTACCGACGGATTGGTCCGTCGATAAGTTTCCTAGACACTGTGCTCTAATTTACCGACAGAACTTACTTCTTTACTGGCGGATTATATCCTTCGGTAATTTCCTCGCTGAAATCAAAATTGAATTTCGCTCTTCCCCCAAATCAGTTTCCCTGTAAAAGCGAAAAAGGAGGGTTTGCTGTGGTGCAGAGCAGTGGGTGAGCGTCATTCGATCCAACCTCGTTTTCGATTCCACGTTTTTGCCCGTGTCGGCGCGACGTTGCCACCGTGAGTGTGTCTTGGCCTTGCCGTGACGTTCGTGGGTGTGGCGTAGTCAAAAGCAGGGAGCTCCTTTTGCGTTCTCCGTCGAGGTCACTGGCACAGTGGAATGGTGTGGTGCAGAGCAGTGGTGCGACAACCAATCCAACCCCTTTTTTTATTTGACTGTGTCGGCGCGACGTTGCCACCGTGAGCTTGCCCTGAGCCATCTGTGACGTTCGTGGGTGCGGTGAAATCGAATTTAGCGATCTCCGTCAGCATTCTCCGTCGAAGTCACCAGCGTAGTGGTAATTGGCACTCTTCCTTTGATTTCTTTATCCCTCTGCATATTCTCACTCTCATTTTGTAATTGGTAAGGGTTTTTTGGGGGAACCACCGTCGTTGAAGCGTTGGATTGGGGAGCCAACAACTATAAGTTTTTTGGGGCGCTTACGCGAGTCTGAGCCATTGCAGGTATGAGCTTTTTGCCTTTCTCTCTAGAGCGATAATTGATTGATGTTATTTTTTGTTTGTATGTTAGTTTGATTATGTGTTTGAGCTGGTAGGCAGAGATGTGGTGGGGAGAAGAGTGTAAAGTGTGTGTTGATTCATTGAAATGAATAATTATAGTGAAAGGTTAAATGTGCGTTTGGATTTTGGAATTTGGTTTAGAGTGCCCCCTCCTTATGGAATTGTTTTTGTTTGTAACATCTTGCAAGTAGGCTTTGGCCTCATGAGTGCAGTATATTTGGTGTTGCTTTACTTAAAATTCCCCTTCATCACTCAATGGTGGTTTTGTTACTGATTTATTATATTGGTTTGCTCTTGATTACACTTCAATAAACCCTCCTTGCCTTTCCTTTACTTGAAAGGTATGAAGTCCAAAACGTATTAAAGAATACATGAAATTTTAAGTGTAGTTCTATGCAAACAGTTGTAATCATAGTTTGACTAGGTTCTTCCGATTACAACAATGATGAGTTTTGTAACTCTTCGGATATCTTACCCAATAAGTGAGATATATATTCCCACAATATGATACTTTTGGGAACATCTCACTGTTTTACATGGCCTTCCATGTTGGACTTAAGTAATAATAGGTTTATTACTTAGTTCCCATGTTCTTTCACTATCACAAATGTAACACTGTCTATCTTTGCCTTGTCACAGAACATGGGCGAAGTTCTCAGCCACCGTCGTTGAGTGTATGACCGTTGTTATAGTGGTAGGAGAGGCTTGAAGGAATCTTTTGTGATAAGAGTTGAAGAGTTTATCCAGACGGCTAGTTAATATAAATATTATGCTCTTGAGGGAGGTATTCAATGTTCATGCATCAAGTGCGAATGTACTCGTATTTTGAAAGACGAAGAAGTTAAAGTTCATCTATACAAAAAAGGATTCATGCCAGATTACTGGATTTGGACATTTCACGGTGAAGAGGTGTCATCTGTTTATTTGGGTGAACATGAAAGATGTCTTCCTAGTTCAAGCACGGTTGTACCTACCTTTGAGATGAATCAAGCAATGTATATGCAAGAGATGTTGAATAATGCTCTTGGCCAACATGCTTCATTTGAACAAGTTAACGATAATTGTTTAGAGGAATCTCCAAATGAACTCACTCAAAGGTTTTACAATTTATTGGCAGAGGCAAATGAACCTGTCTTTGAAGGGGTAAGGGAGTCAAAGTTGTCTGTATGCATTAGACTTCTGGCCTTCAAATCGAACTGGAACATTCCCAACCAAGCATTGGACCAAATGGCAAAACTAATTTTAGATCTAACACCACCAAATAATCCTTTGCCGAACAATTATTATGAAGCAAAGAAATTAGTTTCAAAGTTGGGATTGGAATCTAAGAAGATTGATTGTTGTGTGAATGACTGTATGCTTTTTTACGACAATGATAATGGAAAAAATGATGCATCCTTGCTACAATGCAAATATTGTGGGCAACCACGATACCGCATAAAACATCCAGAACAGAGGCAAAAAAAACCAATACCATTGAAGTTCATGTTTTACTTGCCTATAATTCCAAGACTGCAAAGAATGTTTGCTTCAATGCAAACAGCACAACATATGACATGGCATTATGAGAACAAAATAGAAGACATGCTACGACATCCATCTGATGGGGAAGCTTGGAAGCACTTTGATCGAAAGCATCCATCTTTCGCCAGTGATCCCCGTAATGTGCGACTTGGTCTATGTACGGATGGCTTTAATCCATACATTCAAGCATCATCATCCCCTTATTCTTGTTGGCCAGTGATTGTTACTCCATATAATCTTCCACCTGAGATGTGTATGACTAAGCCTTATATGTTTTTAACGTGTCTTATACCAGGTCCATCTAATCCAAAGGCATCTATAGATGTTTATCTAGAGCCCTTGATTGATGATTTGAATAAGTTGTGGAATGGTATTTGGACGTATGATGTTTCAAGGAAACAAAATTTTCTAATGCGGGCAGCTTTGATGTGGACTATTAATGATTTCCCTGCATGTGGAATGCTATCCAGTTGGAGCACACACGGTAGATTATCTTGTCCGCATTATATGGAGCACACTAAGTCATTCACATTAACTTATGGTCGGAAAAGTTGTTGGTTTGATTGTCATCGTCGATTCTTGCCCATAGAGCATCCGTTTAGGAGGAACAATAAGGCATTTCGGAAAGGGGAAGTTGAAAAGGATGGGCCACCTCCGATTTTGACCCCATCACAAGTATGGCGAAGAGTCAAAGATTTTCCAAAAGTAACTGAAAGTGGTGTGACAAGGATGGATGGGTATGGAGAATGGCATAATTGGACTAAAAGAAGCATCTTTTGGGATCTTCCATATTGGAAAGATAACTTGCTAAGACATAATCTTGATGTGATGCACATCGAAAAATTTTTTTTTGACAACATCTTCAACACGGTGATGAATGTAAGTGGCAAGACAAAAGATAATGACAAGGCAAGAAGAGATATAGCTTTGTATTGTCGGCGGAGAGACTTGGAGTTGCAGTCACAGACTAATGGGAAGTTGCTGAAGCCAAAAGCAAATTACACCTTAACAAAAGATGAAGCTAAAATAGTTTGTCGTTGGATCAAAGAGCTTAGAATGCCAGATGGTTATTCTTCTAACTTGGCAAGATGTGCAGATACTGAAAAAGGTAGTATTCATGGTATGAAAAGTCATGATTGTCATGTCTTCATGGAGACATTACTTCCTATTGCATTTAGCTCATTACCAATGCATGTGTTAAATCCTCTAATAGAAATTAGACACTTTTTTAAAGATTTGTGCTCAACGATATTAAAGGGGGATTCAATAAGAAGATTGGAGGACAATATTCCACTTATTCTTTGTAAATTGGAAAGAATATTCCCTCCAAGATTCTTCGATTCAATGGAGCATCTACCTATTCATCTTCCATACGAAGCATGGCTTGGCGGACCAGTGCAATATAGGTGGATGTATCCGTTTGAAAAGTGATATGATTACTATATTTTGTATATATTGTTTATTTCCTTCCCTAATGTATTCGTTTTCTTCATATAGATTTATAAGGGAATCAAAACGTTCTGTAAAAAACAAAGCCAAAGTAGAAGGATCAATTTGTGCATCTTACTTGCATCGTGAGACCACATACTTTTGTTCTCATTATTTTCAAAACTTCATCTTGTTACCAAGCAATCATAGGAATGATACACAATATCAAAGTGAAACATCTAAATCAACATTATCAGTGTTTCAACAAGTTGGTCGTCACGCAGGCAAAGAGGCCACTCATTGGTTAACTGATGTTGAATTCAACTCTGCTCCTGTGCATGTGTTGATCAATTGCACTGAAGTTAAATCTTACCGTGAGTATGTTCTAATCTCATTTTTTACAACGTCAATAGTTTTGTAATGATTTTAAGCAACTTGTATCTGTATTATGATGATTCCTCTTAACAGTTCTTTCCTTGTGGCTAAGCAAATACCTCAAGCAAATGCTTCTGCCAACATACATTCAAAGTTTCCTTACTGGTTCAGAAATCAAGTAAGTATGGTCCTATTAATGAAACCAACTTGGTTAACTTAATTTAACTCTCTATTGTCACATATTTGTAGGTTTATAACAAGCCATTAAGTCTTAGGAATCAAGAGCTAAGGGATTTGGCAAATTGGCCCATGAGATGCGTCAAAGAATGACACACATACTTTGTCAATGGGTACAAGTTCCACACCAAAGTGTGGTCGAACAGAAAGAAAACAAATAATTGTGGTGTGTACGTCAAGGGCCTCACTGAGGGTGGTTATGATGATTTTTATGGGATCATTCTTAAAATATATGAGTTAGAGTACAACACTTGTACTTCTCCAAAGAGAGTTGTTATTTTTTATTGTGAATGGTTTGATCCTTCAAGAAGAGGTACAAGAGTGGATCCTAGGCATAATATTGTTGAACTTCAAATAAGTTCAAGATACCAACCATTTGATCCATTCATTCTTGCAAACAATGTTAGATAAGTGTATTATATGCTATATCCAGCATTTCGCATTAATAAACGTGGGTGGTGTGTTGCAATACAAACCAAACCTAGGTGTCACATTGATTCAAATGAGGTAGAAGAGGATATCACCTACCAAGTTGATCAAATGTCACATGCCAATGAAATAATTCAAGTAAAAGGTGTGTTTGGGTTGCATGCCTTTGATGGTGATCCTGAACAATTGGAAGGACCTACACAAGAAGATGAAGACGAATATGATAATGAAGATGGAGAAGAAGAAGAAAAAGAAGAAGAAGAAGAAGAAGAAGAAGATGATGATGATGAAAATTATGATGATTAAAGAAGTGTTTGAAGCCATTTACATTGAAAGTAGAGTTGTATTATAATTTTATTGATACATGATTAAGCTTTCAACTTCTTTAGCATATTCTCATAGTTTAAATTTCACTTATTTTTCAATGACATCCGAAAGTTCATCTAATCTTGATAAAGGGAAGGAGATAGTAAAACGTAAAGAAAAGAGGGCGCCAAAAAGGGCCCGCTATGTTCTGAGGATTCCTGGCATTGTAGCATCCACATCCATTCCACCCCCTGCTACTAGCACACATAGTGCACCCATACAGTCCCCCTCTCCAATTGTTGTACCATCACCATCCCCATCCACACCTCTAGTGGTACCCACACCACCCCCTCTTGTGTTACCCACACCACCCCCTCTTGTGTTACCCACACCACCCCCTCCTATGGTACCCACACCACCCCCTTCTGTGGTACCCACACCACTCCCATCTTTCATCTATAACAACCTTCTCCCTCATTGTTTGATGCTTTGCATAATATTGCTATACCTTCCCCATCATTAGTCCCTTCTCCTAATATTGTTGGCACCTTAGATACTACTGATGCGGTTGATGTTGACCCTCCTCTTCATGAGTGACCCATGATTGAACCGTTTAATCGAGGGTAATACTTTTTATCAAGTTAAAAATTTATTTCATTACAACTTGTGTTCTTTTGTATGACTTTTGTTTAATGAATATGCAGATTTCTTCCTTCTAGGGTTGCTTCACAGGCCGTCACACGGTCTATTAAGCAACAATTTATGAGAGTTTGGTCGTCATGGGGAGCAATACCTCAAGAAGACAAAGAACATTTCTGGCAACATTTTAAGGTAACATGTCATCACACTTATTCTCTTGTCATTCCTTCTATAGGTTAACATTGAACTGTCTTTTCATTATTATTGTTGATTTGCACTTTATTCATTGTCATAAAGGAAGGTGCAGTGGAAACTTGAGCATGAAGTAGAAATTCATAAAAATTTTCACAGTAAAGCATCTCATAGAGTATCTGAGATGTTTAAAGAGGCTCAAAATGCAGGCTAACGGCCTTACTGGCTTGGGGATGATGTTTAGAATAATTTGCTAGCACATTGGAATTCTCCTACGTATCACAATAAGTATTACAGCGCAAAGGAACCGAGGTTCCGAAAAGGGTGGAAGCCTACACACTGGGGGTTCCATTACCACCCAAGAGCATGCCATTCGTATGGTAAACAAACCTCCATTCTTAATTTATTGAAGTTGTATCATTTCTAGAATTTCTATATATGTATTTCTTTTGTTACAAGCAAAGGAGCTAGGACGAGCTGCTCATATTGATGAGGTATTTTAACAAACTCATATGCGCAAAGGAACTGAGCAATTTGTTGATGAAAGATCTCGGAGGACATATGTAAGCAAACACTTTAAATTTATTATAAGAAAACTTCAATTTTTATCTTATTTAACTAATTTCTCATTATTTTATTTAATATAGGAACAATTTGAGAAAAGACTTTCACAGGTCAGATCTGAACAAGGCTCATGTGCGGGTGGATTACAAGATATCATTGATAATCCTACTGTAGATGATACAATTAGGACAAAGTGTTGGGTTGAGGTTGTCGGGGGTAAGAATAAAGGAAGAATATATGGGACAGGACAACTTGTAGGTGGAAGCAGTGGCATAAAGCCCCAATCTACTGCATCCACTTCCAGTGCTGAAGAAGTTACCTTCCTCAAACAACGACTGTAAGAAATTGATGAAAAACTAAAAGTAACTGATCAACGATTGCAAGAAAATGATCAGGCTTATGCAGAATTGAAAGGCCAATTTTAGTCGTTACAGAACATACTCCTCACACTTCTGCCTCCTGACCAACAAGTTCTTCGACAAGCTGTATCCAACCTAACACAGTCTCAGCAACAACCTGCACCTGCCCAGCCTACAACAATCCAACCAAGCATTAAGTAGCCCGACCAAGTGCAGCCCAACCCAATTCCAGTATACATTTGTGTTTAAAATTAGTGTACATTTGACATTATCTTTGCACCACAGGTTATGTTTGATTGTTTATATTGAATTTAGAAGTTTCTTATTAGATATCTTGTATGAATTTATGTAGTCTATATGAGTTGTTTGTAAATATGCAGGTCTATACTGAATTGACAAGTTTGATTATGTTGAATTGGCAGGTCTGGTTATGTTAAATTGGCAGATTTGATTATGTTAAATTGGTATGGTAAATTAGATGTTACAAGTGATTCTACAGTTCAACGTTATTTTATCGAAATATTTATCGACGGGTATATCCGTCGGTAATGTTCGAGCAAGTTACCGACGGATATATCCGTCGGTAATGTGCACAAGACAACATTTGTATGGCATCATTTTGGAAGGATTTACCGACAGAACCTTCCTTCGGTAACCTTTACCAACGGCTATTGGCTGTCGATAATTACCAACAGATGATTACCATCAATAATTACCGACAAATGTATATCCATCGATAAATATTACAGACTGGCCTTTTACTAACATAATTTTGCCCGTCACAATTCTGTTGATAAAACTACATTACCGACGGATTTTTGGCTTTATGGACAGAATATAACCGTCGGTAATTACTGTTTTTTTTTGTAGTGAAACCCCCGAGAATCACTTTATTAATAGAGAAATCAAATAAACATAAGGAAACACAAACAATTCTCCCATACCCTTTGACCCCGAGTATACCCACACTCTCCAAATAATTTAACTTAAACCTCACAACGCTCTTATTATAAGAGTATAAGAAATAAGAAGAGTTAAATACAAGTTTGACGTGTCTTTGACTCGAGGTAAGGAACATCATGGATTTAGAGCCCATTATATAGTCACTAACACCCACCCCCTAGGTTATCCTAGGCAATGTGGGACTTTTCAAGACATGTTATTTTCACCAGTCCAACATTCTCCACCCTGATTAAAATAAACACATACTCATTGTCTATATCCGCCATCATACTCCACCATGAAGAGTATCACTTGGAATCGAACTGTCTCGAGAATTTCCACTTGGAATCACCTTTTCCCAAGAATTTCCAATTAGAATCAAACCATCCCAAGAATTTCTACTTGGAATCAAACTATCCTAAGAAAAAATCCTACCAAACCATAACTCTGATACCATTGTTGGGTCTTTCAAGGAAGGATGACCAACGAGATTTAACACCAATGGAACATGAGCTCAACCCACACATAATGGATTGACACCATTCTTAACCCAAAACCTTAAGGCAATAGGTTTATGAGTCTTTATACTTATATGGTGCTCAACTTTATCTTTTTTACTAAATGTGGGACTTAGACTCACACTTGAATTCTCAAAATATATATATATATATATATATATATATATATATATATATATATGTGTGTGTGTGTGTGTGCGCAAACATTAATTTATAAAATATTCTGATTTTTTTTAAATATTTGAAAGATAATAGTTGATTTTTTTTACGAGAAACTTCGTATTAATTAAAATTTTATCAATGGATATTTAAAAATACTTTTTGAAATGTAAATTTTTAATCAAAAATACTTATTATTTTTAAATGGATATTTAAAAAAAAATCTACATGAATTTCTTTCTCATAAATATTGTTATGGATTCTTTCTTGCATGAAAATTATATATACTTTAAATAAGAACGGATAAAAAATCTAAATTGTAAAACCAATACATAACAATTCGAATCCATATTATTTAAGTCTATTTAAATAGATTTACTTTAAATTTAAATCTTTTTTTATTATTCAAGTGCAATTCATATAATTGGGTTTGGATTATATTTAGCTTGAATCACATTTTGCATTTTTAAAATTAAAATCAATATGCATCTAAGTCGAACCAAGGTGACTGAGGACCAGTCAAATCAAGTCAGCTCGAATCTAAGGTTGAATAGGTTCAAGATGAAGGTCGAGCCAAATTGACCTAGGTAAAGTCGAGTTTGCTAGACGAAAGGACTAGTTGGTCAATATGTTATGGAGAATTTAGCCGAGTCAAAAGCCGAAAAATCAAGTCAAGTTGACTTGGTATAAAAGTTGAGATGGGGTTAAAAAATTGAGACAGGTACTCTTGAGCTAGAGGTTGAGGTGATTCATCTCAGGTCGAATGTTGAGCTGAGTTGGCTCGAGCTATAGGTCATACGAGTCAACTTAAGCTGGAGGTCAAGACGAGTCGGCCTCGATCAAAGCTTGAGACAAGTCGACGCGTCTCTTAGCAAAAAGGATGTCACCACTACCCCTTTGAAGCTAAAGATTTTGATGGATACTCAAGAAAAAAATACTACAAGATTCAGAGAAGCTTAAGATAAAGATATAGAGTATCTAGGGTGTCAAGTCACTATGGATAAAGAGGAAGCATAAGAGGAATAATCAACCAAATCGATCACCTCTCTTAACAAGTGAAATCATTTTTTTCATGCATATAATAAATTAAGGTTAAAACATAATTAAATTATGTTCCTACAGTTTTTCAAAAATAAAAATAACTTTTGAATTGAAATTGATTTTTAAATCAAGTATTCTCTTATTATAACTTCTCCTAAAAATCATCTTTTCTATAGAGAATAAAAATTAATTTTTAAATTTATTTGATTTTATTTGAATTAATTAAATTATGTTTCTACAAATTTTCAAAAATAAAAATATCTTTCGAATTGAAACTGATTTTTAAATCAAGTACTCTCTGACTATATCTTCTCTTAAAAATCATCTTTTCTATAAAGAATAGAAATTGATTTTCGAATTTATTTGATTTTATTTTTTAATTAATTGAATTATTTCTTTAAATAACGTAATTTGAGAAAGAGAAAAAAACAACACATTACTACTGAGTGGTAGCACAAAAATAAATTGATTAAGTTTTTGCCTCTGTTATTTAAGTTGGATGAGAAAATTCACTTGTGAAAGGAGTTGATTGATGAACATTCTGTCTTTGTATTCTTACTTTCCAAGTGACAGTGTTCAAATATTTTAATTGTAATTTTCATCCTTTGTTTTGTACAGAGGAGGTGTTTCGTCCCTTGTATGATTCAAAGGAGGTGTTGTCATATCTTGAAGGGCTCAAGAAAGGTGTTTATCACTAGGTCATTGTGGTTGTAATTGAAATACTAAAGATAGTGAATTGGGATTCTCATTCTCACATTGAGGTGACTGGGAACTGGATGTAGGGTTGACTATACCCGAACCCATATAAATTAATGTGCGAATTTTTTCTTTCCTTTACCTTTCTTTTTATGCTTCCGGTAATGCACTTAATTAATAAAACAAAAAAGGATAGATTTTCAAGTATAGACGTCAAGAGAAAAATTTAAAGCATCAATTCAAACCCCCTTCTTGATGTCATTTGTCTAACAGAGTCGGTTTGGACCAAAGATCAATACAAGTCAGTGACCACATTTCTTTAAGGAAAATACAATCCTTACAAACTATAAGGTATAAGATATTAAATGTAAGATATTTTATCTCTTAGAAATTAAAAAAAAATACAAAGAACCTTAAAATAAACTAGTCAAATTTATGCAAATATTTTACAAATTATATTAAGCAAATCATTTTTTTATACTATACAACATAGTCATTTTTTTTTGTGTAAAACCTTATTGTTTGGACTATGAATGATTTTAATATTCTTAATATGAAATTAGTCAATGATTATCTTTAAGACATGTTAGAGTTTCATTCTTGAAGTAATTTGATTTGGTCTTTTAATATACCTCATGTCAAGACTATGATTCTTTGGAAACTTCTTCATCGTTGGATTCCTACCAATAAGCATATCTAGTTTTGTGGTATGGTTATTTCACTAAAAAAATCACAACTTACCGAAAAATTTAGATTCATCATAATAACAAATTACTGTGAGGATTAACAATGAATATCCTAGTTTAAGTTACGAATGGAAATATTTTTTAGTAACCTTGTATGTGAATTTGTTAACCAAGTATTCGTCGGTAAAATCCATCGGTAAAGTTTTGTGAGCTGGCCATCTATAAATTTCTTCAGTAATGGATTAATTTCATCATTAAATTAGTGGATGAAATCACATTAAATTTTTAGAATCCCTCTCCCATTTAACTAGTGTCCCAAAACGTGAATAGGCTTTCATCCTCATCTAGAGTGAATAGCAAAAACCCAACCCTACGATGATGCTATCGTGGCCCTGCTGTGACGTTGTCGTGGCCCTGTCGTGACACTGTCATGGCTCATTGTAACCTTGTCATGAAATTCGTGGCCTGAGCGAGGTGCCATCTTGTTTGTGGGTTAATAGAGGCTTGAGGAAAAAGCATTGTTCATCGAGGGACCCTGTTGCGTTTAGTGTCGCACCGACCACTGAGGTAAGCGATGATTTCATTGTTTTGTGGGTGGGGTTTCATGGTTTTGTTTATTTATTAAGGAAGAAATAGATTAAATTATCTGTGATGTATGAATTGGTTTTTATCTTGTTGTAATCTATAAATGTAATGGTTGAAGCGGTAGCAAAAATTTGAAAGAAAAGGATGAAGGGAAAACAATGACAAGTTACCCAATTGTGTATTAGGGATTGGGTAATTTGGTATGAATTTGGTACTTTCTTTAATACGCTTATGTCTTTTTGATTAATCCAACTTGCCTCAAGTCAAGGTTGTAATTCTTAACTGTTCAGTAACCCTATGCTCAATATCTACTAGTGAATGACATGTTTTCCCCAAAAAATTCTACAAGGCATCTCTAATGGAGTGTTCTAAGCAATTTGGTAGTCATATAAAGCATCCTTAATCCTCTTGTTCCAATCCTTCATGTGAGACCAATATGTTTTCTCTAATTTGTTTTAGTTTCTTATTTGACACATCTACTTATCTAATCATCTAGGGATGGTATGAGTTTGAGATCTTATAAGTGATGCCACATTTCCTTGATAGTGCAAAAGTTCATATGCTAGTTTTATTTTAGCATTTCCACCATAAGAAAGGTCTTGCATAAGAACATTATGGTTCCTTGCTTTGTTGAAGATAACAGAGAAATCATTAGTTGATGATGGATCATTGACATCCCATTCCCCAAGCATCATAAGGTATATGGCTAGTTTGTCGATGAAGTATTTCAACAAACAACTCATCTTTACAAGGGATCTGAACAGTTTGTTGATGAAAGATCTCAAAGGACACATGTAAGCAAACATTTTTACTATTATTTTGCCTTTAAACTTAAATTTGTACCATATTTAACTATTTTTTCATTCTATTAACAAGAAGAATTTGAAATTGGACTTTCACAGGTCAGATTTGAGCAAGGGTCATGTCCTGATGCATCATAAAACATTAACAATGATGATGTTACACAGAATGACATCATTAGGACACAATGCTGGATTGAGATTGTGGTGGAAAAAATAAAGGAAAACTATATGGGTTAGGATAACTTGTTTCAAATTACACTAGTGGAAGAGGTACCCTCAAGCATCAACCATTTTCAAAATCTAGTCATGGAATACTTGACTCTTGATGCCCAGACACATCTTCAACAACATCATTCCAACCAAACCCAGTCTTGGCAAAACCCTATCTTAGTCCAACCCATTTCAATCCAAGAGCCAGAATCTCAACAGACCTTCAACAAGAAGGTAATAATTCTAATGATTATGTAGATTATTAGGACCTTTTTTATATACTTATTAGGTGTTTTCTATTATGTATGGATACATAACTTACCAACATATTATTACTTCAAAATCTTATTTTCTATTGTATTTGGTATTGTGATATGGTATTGTAGAACAATTGATATTTGAATTGGCTAGCATTGTATGTATCTACTTAAGTAGAAATATTAGTAAGTCTGTCTGGGTGTAGAGAATGTAGTTAATTGCACTTGTATTGCTTGTCTGTTTGGAATAAATATTGACAGGTTTGTTTGAGTGTAGAGAAAATAGCTCACTGTTCTAGAAACATGCATTGCATTTACTAATGGAAATAATCGTTGATAATGTTTTATAAATGTACTGACGAAAATATTCGTCTGTAATGTTTCATACAGAAAACTCATTGAACCATATTATTACCAACAAATATATTCTTCAGTAAATATTAATGATTGCGTTATTAGCGACAAGTTTTGGCCCTCCAGAATTCTGTCAAAAAAAATGTTTATCGATGAATTTTTATTGTTTTAGACGGATTATGGTCATTGATAATACCTATTTTTTAAGTGTTTGTTTTATGTGTAGCCTATGTAAAGATCCTCAAAAGAGTAATACTTAATTATTTCCAATATATAATTTTTCACTAAATTAAATCCTAATTTTGTTGAAAATCACATAACGTTAATGTTCATTTGGTGGTGCCACGAGTTAGTATCATGGTTTTTATTTTTTGTTTTTTTTATTATTTTTTTTTTGTTTCCTTTTTTCTTCTGAATTTTCTTTCATCCTTTATCTCCTTCCTATTTTTCTTTCACCCTAATTTTCAATTTCTAACCCTAATTTATAATTTTCCTAGCCCTAAATTTCACATCCCTTAATTAGAGGTAAAGGTGTATCTCTGAGTGTTTTTGCTGCGATTTCCCCACCCCTTCTTTGGAGCCATTATGTGATTGTTGGTGTTGCTTCAAATTTCCCTCAAATTTATTTTTTTAGTTGTTGACCTCTCTTTTGGATTAAAGGTAACTATATCGAGCCATTCTTTTTAATTGAGATGAACAATTGTTAGACTATTTGTTCATGTTTGTGTAGTAAATTGTTGTAATATTTTTTATGTTTGTTGTTGTTATTTTAATGTATTTTTTTGTTATTGAGATGTATGTTGTTGTCTACCGTTAATTTGTGTTGCGTTGTTGTTTTGAGCTCACATTGTTAATGTTTTAAGCTAAAAGTGTTACTGTTTTATAACACAGTTTTATGCTGAAAGTGTTGTTATTTTAGCACATAGTATTGATTCTTGTTATGTTAGTTAGTTGTCAAACCACACCACACCAACATTTGTCTTGGTGGACTACTTTAATTTTGTTTGTATTGTTGTTTCAGTAGAAATATGTGTTGTTGTTTGGGTTGTTTGTTGCTTGGCTTCATGTTTGTGTTTTTTTTCATTGAGTTATGTCATTTGTGTTTGTTTATGTTAGGATTCAGTGAACCTGGGGAGGGGGGATTAGTAAGATATAATGGATGAGTCAAATATTAATCCTCCTCCAAGTGTTGATTATGAAACTGAGAATGTTATCATGAATCGGATAATGTTGATGCGGTTGAAGAGGATATGGATGAGAGTGTTAAATTTTGAGAATTGTCTTCTAATAAGAAAATTAATAAGTCAACAACTTCTGATTGTTGGAAATATTAGGAGTTGGTGATGATGGAAAAGAGAGGGCAGAGTGTAATGGGTGCAACTAAAAAAACATTATTGGTAGTAAAAAGTATGACACTTCTCCTTTGAAGCGTCACATTGAGAAATATAATAAACATAAATTTGAAGATGTGAAGCAGGTGATAAGGATGGGTTAGGAAAGCTAAAATCTAGAAGCATAGATCCAATGGTTTCCCATGAGCTATGTGCCAATGTAATTATCCAGCACAGTTTACCATTCAACTTTGTTGATAATGAAATACTTAGAACTTGGATAAGTTATATGAATCTTGATGTGTGTTAAGTTTCTAGAAATACGATAAAGAGTGATGTTATGAAAATACATATGAAAGAAAAAAACATGCTAAAGGAAGAGTTCAAGAAAATCAGAAATATGAGTTGTTTAACATCCGATTTGTTGACTTGTATAACTGGTGAGGGTTATATTGCTTTGACAGCACATTATGTTGACATAAATTGGAAGTTATGCACTATAATTTTGAACTTTTGCCACTTCCCTCCACCTCTCATTGGCTTTAAGCTTTCAAAGAAAATAAATGGATTTTTGGATGATTGGGGAATTGAGAAAATAGTATTTTCTTTGACTTTGGATAATGCATATACTAATGATGTTTTGATCAAAACTTTAATAAGTGAGCTTCTTTTCAAAATTCTTTGGTTTGTGATGGTGAGTTTTTGCATGTGCATTGTTGTGCATACATTTTAAACTTAATTGTGCAAGAACGATTGAAAGCTCTTGGTGATTCTGTATATCATATTAAGGAGATCATAAAGTATTTTAAAGGTTCTGAAAGTAGGATGATGAAGTTTAAACACTATATTGAAAAAGTAAGGGACATTGATGCCAAAACAGCTTTGTGTATAAATGTTCCTACAAGGTGGAACTCTACTTATTTGATGCTTTAGAGTGCCCTTAAATATCAACGTATGTTTACAAGTTTGCACTTAGTTGATGAGAATTATAAGTATTGTTTGTTTAAGAAAAAATGGAAAAGAGTTTGAAAAGAGTTAAAAAAAATCTATGTTTTTTGGTTACACTTTTATGATATTACAAATATGCTTTCTGCCTCAAGTTATCCTACATCAAACTTGTACTTTTACAAGTTTGGAACATCCAAACCCTTTTAATGGAAAGTTTAAAAGATGAAACTCAAGCTATCAAAGATTTGGCTGAAAGGGTGATGGTAAAGTTTAATAAATACTAGGATGAATGTGGCATTGTCCTTGCATTTGGAACAATCTTAGACCCAAGGATAAAGTTGGAAACATTGAGATATTGCTATGAGAAGATAGACCCTCTTACTTCGGAAATAAAGTTAGAGAACATGATAGAAAAATTGTACAAGCTTTTTTCTGAATACTTTTCCAAGAATGACATTTCCCTCTCCTAAAGCGTAAGCATACTGATTTGTCAACAACGTCATCCTCAATTGATTCTATCAAGTCAAATGCTCTTCATGTAAGTCATATAATCATATTAATTTCTACTAATTTAATTGTTATTATTGTACATATAAATACACTAATGATTTTGGTTTTTATGTTAGGAATTAAAACAACGCAAGCTTCAGTCTTTTATTAATATAAGAATGAACATACTTGACATATACTTGGATGAGCCAACATTGGATGTTGATATTACTGAATGTATGGATGTTTTTGAATGGTGGAAGAGTAATAGTCAACATTTCTCAGATTTTATAAATCAAGGCTTGAGACTTGCTAAGTATCCCAATTACCATAGTTGCATCTAAATCGGCTTTCAGCATTGGTTCAAAGATTTTGAATAAGTATAGAAGTCGTCTATTGTCAAAACATGTTGAAGCCATAATATGTACTTGCAGCTAGAAGCATGGGTTTTGTGAATATGGTAACTTCTCAAATTTAAATTCTAAAAATATATTTTCATAAGCAATGTTTTATATTCTAACTTGTTTATTTCAATTGCATTCCATGTGTTATTTTAAGATGATGATGTTGATCAAGATGGAAGAGGGAAAAAGATTTGTTCTAAGGGTGAATCTGATGAATCCACCCTAAGGCTTATAGCTTAGGCCATTTACTAAGCCCATTTTCTTTATTTTCCTTTGTTTTAATTAAATAAATGTTATTTCTAAATTGGGTTCTTTATAAATACAACCTAACAAAGCTGCCAACATTTTCCAGCGTAACATATATTGGTGGGCCAAGATTTCTTCAGCAGCCAAAAAGGTGTCAACTGGGTCCGCACGTAGCAGCCCAATTTCACCTAGTGAGATTCATCATGTGGAGCCAGCACCTGTCATGGCATGTTGTTGTTCAAAGAGCCATGTGTTTGGGCCGATATAGCAATAGCCCAAGTCTTACACCAAGTCTCCTATTCACGCGAGGCCATTCTACTTCAAAGAGCCATCAACGCAGCCAATTGCATAAGAGAGGCAGAGCAGCTAAGATTTTCCCCTTCTCATCCTCAGGCGTGCAATCATCGTCACGGCGCCTGTCAAATGCTTCCTCCCTCACCTTATCACTGTTAGGGTTCCGCTAGCGTCCCCAACCTTAGTCAGGATTTCATCTTGTCGTTAGGAACCTTTGTTAGACGAAGTTTTTTTCTCTTTTGTTAGTGTGTCGTTCAATACATGTCAATTAGGTTTAATTTCATTTTCTTACTTAGCTTTCAATTTTCATTGATCTCATGTTTTTTGTCTTAGGTCTTGTTTAATTTGCTTTATATGTTGCTGATTCCTTAGACGTTGTGCCTAATTTGTGTGTTGTTCAATGTTGCGCATTTGTTCTCTCACTGTTGTGTATCACATGCTTAGTTTTTATGATTGTATGTTTCTGGAGTTCTAACTTTGCTATTAGATCATTAGCAAAATTTTCTGCAGTGCTAATTGATATTGTTCTTGTTTAATTTTGCTAAACCTACTAATGTTTGCATTGAGTTGTTTCTAAAACCAATTTGTTAGCTAAGGATTGTTGTTGACTGAAGCACTTCATACGCATTCCATCATAGTGTAATTTGATTCATATCAAACTCTATGTGTGGAAACACAAGCTTCTCATATGTATGCACAGGTAGTGCTATTGGCATAATTCTATTACTATGAACATCAATTTCTACATCAATGTTCATTCCTAATTTTTGTATCCTTGAAGCTGAATCATGTTTACAGTTTCATTTATCTGCGTTGCTTGCATTGGTTTGTGTTGGTTGAACAAGTTTAAACTGGCCTAAGTTTCTTGCAAGTGATCTTTTGTTCCTATGTCAGTCTAGTTGTTTTGATTGATTGTTGATTTCTTTGATCAGAACCATAACCAGACTTGTGTAGTAAAAACAATTTGATTTTTGTCTATTCAGTGTACGCTGCATCCTTTTTAGTTTATGTCTCTGCTGCATCACACTTTGGTGGTCTATGATGAGCTTAGATGTTACATCTTGTCATCTAATGTGTCTTTTCATATATCTGCCCTGTTTGTGCTAGACTTTCTTTTGATTTGATTTCAATTCAGTATCTTGATTCATTGATTCAGTATGTGTGATTGAATTTATTACACTTTCTATATCAAACTAAAATCTCTTGTTTTAGATTATGTTTTGAATCCATCTTCTCTCATTTTGTCTACAACTGTGGTGTGACATTATGATGCATTGTCTGAACCTTTGCTTGGCAGATTATCTCTATTAGGGTGCTTTGATGCATATCTTGAGTGTAGTGTATGTTTGGGCCAATTTTGCTTTGCTTTGTAGTCCTTGTTGTGATAGTTTCCAAAATTGAAATAAATTTCCCTGTTGTTTTTGTTTTGCATTTGTTAGAGTGAAAATCTGTTGCATTTTGATGTCTACATCTGCATTGACCGAGCCTATCATCCACCTGTTTCTAGTTTTATAATTTTTTTTAGTTGAATCTTTTGTCTTTCTTTATGTGCATCTATTAATTGACATTGGAAGCATGAAAATTGTTGTGAACTGTGGCCTAAACTAAAGAGTATGATTGATCTTTGAAAGCTGAAAAGAAAATAAGTGAAAAGAAAAGGAAAGAATTGAAAATTCAGTGACACGAATTTAATCACAAGAAAATCTGGAAAAAAAATAAAGAAAGTTGCTAGAGCAGTTCATAACTTCACCTTTATTTGGTATTCTAGTTTCAATTTGAGATGCATGTGCACCATTTTGGATTGAACTTATTTTGTTTCTTCTTGACTTTGTTTTGTTAATCATATTCTAGACATTATCCTTAGGTTCCTTTTGGTGTGCCTTCTTTCTTGAATTGTCTTATTTTTCTTTCTTGTCATTGTTGATTTCTCTTTGAGTTTGTCCATCTAATCCATCATTTGATGTAGTCTAGTTCTCAATTTGAGCTTTCCTTGTTTTTTGCTTTTTTTTACTCTCAAGTGGAAGATTACTTGTTTTCTCTTGTTTCAATTATGCTTGAATCTCATTATATTGGCAGCCTATGTAGGTGAATTTTCATCTTGAAGGTGGAGCTAGTAGACCGAGAGGACAACCCATTTGAGTGCAAAAAAGAGTGGATTTCTAGGAGTGAGTTGGGCTAGAGTTTAAACACTGGACCAAGAGGGAAACCCAGAGCCTCATTCACTTCCAACTATAGTTTTTTTTTTTTTAAGTTTTATGTTCTTCATATCACGGAATTTTGATGTATTTTTATTTTTGTTGTCTTTTATTTGGCTTAGGTGGGAAAATGCTTTAGAGCAATCCCATCCTTATCATGGTTTGTAATAGTTTTAATCGTGTAGTGTGAGGTTCAAAGGGTTCCAAAGGCCACTTGCTTCTTCACTTAGGTGTTTTTTTCGTCTAATTTATGTTTTCATGTTTGTTAAGTTTTTTGTCTTCATGTTTTCCATGTCCAGGTTCTGTTTCTGCTTGTTATATGCATGTTTAATTTTTGTTTTAAGTCTTCATGGTATTTAGGATGTGTTTTTAACTTGTAGATGACCTTTCTTTGGTCTTAGGAAATACTTTCTTATGCTTCTTTAAAAATTGTTTTTTCTTGCTTTCATTGTCTTGAGATTTTTACTTAGAAGTTTTATGAAAGCTAACTAAAGATTTTTGGCTAGGAAATGTTTGGTTCCTAAGTTTGTCCAAAGTGACTCACCTCCCTTTCCTGGGAATATCTTTAGAAAGTTTTCCTTCTATTTCTTTTTAGAAATTTCACTTAACATTTTTGAGAAAATTGTTTTTCAAACTTTGTCTTTCCAATGAGTTGTTCTTTATATGTTGGTTCTTCTAGGTTGCATAGGCATAATACTAATGAGTTGAATAATACCATTCATAGTGACATTCCATTCTTTGGGGAGGATATATGACCAATATCCTTCATAAATTGGATGTGGGATACAGAGAAGTTGGTGCAACCATTGTTTCGTAAATATAGTCAATTTGACATTCTTAGGCATATTATTTCTAGGTTTGTAGGACGTACATATGAGTGGTGGTAAAAGAGGCAATCTAGAATGCAAAAGGGAAGAGAATCATGCATTAATACTTTTTATGAATTGAAAGCATGCATATGGAAACGTTTTATTCCCTCTTCATTTAGGATAACTTGAGAGCAATAGTCTAGGATAGAAAACTTAATTGACATAGTTTATGCATTCATCCAAAATCTGGTAAGTTTTCTATCAAGAAAAAGATTTTACAATCAACCTTGATTGGCTCTTGAGTAAGAAAAAAGAGAGAGCAAAACATAAGCGAGAGAAAGAAGAGCTTGAAAAGCTTGAGCTTTTGAAAAGAAAAGAGAGAAAGAAAAACTTGACAAGCTTTGAGCTTTAGGAAAGAAAATAGAGAAATTGGAAAAGGAGATAAAAGAGAAGAAGAAAAGAGATGAAGAAGAAAAGGAAAAAGAAGAGAAAAAACCTAAAGAAGAAAAGAATAAGAGAAAAGATTGTGAAGAAAGAAAGAAATTAAGACAAGAGAAAGAGTTTGCAAGTAAACCACAAAAGGAAGAGTTTAAGAGAGAATTAATAGCAAAGAAGGAAATCATGGTTAGTGAATTAGTGTTACATTCTTCACCACTTCGATCCATGAAGACTTAATTTTCAAAGGGAGTAATCCCATCTTTAAACTCTTCTTCCTTTTCCATTAAATCTTTTGTCTTGTTCCCCCCTCAATTTTGTCATCCATCTCATTCCATTCTTTTACACTCCTCCACATATTTTGCCACAACACACTTTGACATTAAAATTCTTTTCTAAACTCCTTTAAGTCAAAGTGTGATACACTCCTCTTGTGAAGTGGGCCAAATATCAAATTTTTCAAAATTTAAAAATCCCTCTTCACACATCTTATATCAATATCTTATACACGATTTCTATGATTTTAAAGCAATTCTATTTGATGACTCATGCATATATGTTTTTCACCCTGGTGGACCCCAGCTTTGGTTGTTATAGGCCTCAAAGAACCCTCTTGATACAAGGATAGATCCTTTTCAAGAGGGGGGATAATGAATCCACCCCAAGGCTTATAGCTTGGGCCATTTGTAACATCCCGCCAGGATATTACTAATTTTTGATAAAATAAATAAACATGTCGCATTTAATAATACCTTCTTTCCCAAAACGCGGGAAAATTTAAACTTTATTAAATAAATAAAGAGTACTCAAATCCATAATTCTCAAAACCAGAATATTATAAAACAGATACTTGTATGGGTTTAAGCCTTATTTCAAAACCAATAAAAATAAAAATAAAAGATTCCCGAGCTATGCCCTCTCCGCAGCTAAGCTCCACTAGAACCACCTACATCAACATCATCTGCTCACGTGTACCGCGTACACAATCATCGCCAATCACAAGTAGATAGGGTGAGCTTAATAGATAAAGCATATAAAACAGCATAAACATATATACACATTTATATATGGGCAACCCAATCAACCAAAGAAATTCCATCCCTTTTAATTCATACCACCTGGCCACCACCAGGATATTCGTGTTCTACCTCTTGTAGTGATTACTTCAAGATGATTTGCTGTCATACCTATCGACCACAACCGATAGCGCACGTGTGAGAAACCATGTTACAGATCATACACCGTAACGCCAGGTGAAGTTCCCAAATACGAGTATAACTTGTAACGTCCCAAGACTACCAAACTCGTCAGTCAACTACTGAGGAGGGAAATCTATTTGGACCCATCTGTACTGGCCACAACCAGCACACTCACACCGGCAACACTCGCCAACCGAGCCACAACTCAAGGGTTCCTCGTGTTCATCTGCCATCTCGAGCCACAACTCAAGAGATGATATTCTGAGCCACAACTCAAGGAATATCATGTGATTTAACCCCTATCCTGAGCCACAACTCAAGGGATACGTTCCGAGCCACAACTCAAGGAACACCAACAATCCCATCTTTGAAGCATCACCAAAAGCCTCGTAGATCACGCCTACAGAACCAACAACACCAATACTGCTGTAGTAAAATTGCCTGGCGGGGGACACGTACCGCCAGGCGCTGCCCGTTTCCAAATCGCCTGGAAGGTAGGATAAGTCGAACCTTGGTTCACATTCAATAATTAAATTTTGGGAATTTAATATTATTTTTGCGCTTCAAAATTGTATTTAGTTGCATACTATATTATTGGATATTCTTGAGTTTAATAATGCAACTGTAATTTAATTTAGGTCCTTAAGAGTGTAAATAATGAATATTTTAATTCATAAATTGTCCCAAAATGGGAATTTTGGAGAGAAATAGTTTAGATACTAAATGCACCCCCAATTCTCATGTTTACACTCCCTTTTTCCAATTGGAATATCTATTTCTAAAAAAAACATTTCTGGAGCTAGCTGCACCCCCTGTTTTCAGGTTTACACCCCCTTCCGTAATTGGACTTTCTATTTCTTTTCTTCACCCCTTCTTTTTACTAATTTACACCCCTAATATTACTTAAACTCCAGTCCACCAGATTGCGCCACGTGGCAATCCTTCACTTACTAAATTAACCAATTACAACATGTCACGTCCTCAATTCCCCACTCACTAAAATAACCACTCACAGTTTGCCACATCATCAATCCTCCACTAACTCAAATCACCAATCAAAACCTGCCACCTCATCATTCTCTTTCTCCTTCTGGTCTCCTTTGCTTAGAACTTTGAAAATTCTCCCTTGATCACTAATGGCCATTAATTAACACATAAATGACATACATAGGACTCAAACCCAAGTCCTCTCACACAATTAAAGTACTCTCAACCATTTGAGCTAGTACTTTTCCACGTCATACAAGTTAGAATTTAATGTCATAAAGGCTCTAACTACCCGCATTTATTATTTATTTATTTATTTAATTAATTAAATTTCGTGGGTCTTACACCATTGAATAAGCCCATTTTCTTTATTTTCCTTTGTTTTAATTAAATAAATGTTTGTTCTAAATTGGGTTCTTTTTAAATACAACCCAACAAAGTTGCAAACATTTTCCAACGTAACATACGTTGGTGGGCCAAGACTTCTTCAGCAGCCAAAAAGGTGTCAATTGGGCCTAGACGTACCAGCCCAATTTGATCCAGCGATATTCATCATGTGGATCCATCACCTGTCATGGCATGTTGTTGTTCAAAGAGCCACGTCTTTCGGCCGATACAGCAGTAGCCTAAGTCTTCAACCAAGTCTTCTTTTCACGCGAGGCCATTCTGGTTCAAAGAGCCAACAAGACAACCCATTGCATAAGAGAGGCAGAGCAACTAGGGTTTTCCCTTTGTCATCCTCACGCATGCCATCATCTTCACGACACCTGTCAAATGCTTCCTCCTTCACCTTATCACTGGTAGGGTTCCGCTAGCATCCCTAATCTTAGCCATGATTTCATCTTACCGTTAGGAACCTTTGTTAGTTGGCATTTCTTTCTCTTCTTGTAGTGTGCATTTCACAACTTCCTTCTTTCTTATAAAAGGCAGGTCGATCATTGTAATGAACTAGCTTAGATGAATGAAATGAGGTTTTAACCCACATTTGTCAGCTCTCCCTTCTCCTTAGTTGAGGATTCTTCCTCCTATGGTTTCCCAAGCCACCGTGAGTATGGGAGGTTCCATTGTTTTTGTCGATGATATACGCCTGGATCGACGATTGGAGGTCGATTGAATCACATTCCAAAGAGTATGTACGATGTCGGCTCCATCAAGATCTAATAACCCTGAAAAGGAAATTGATGAGGATTGAAGGTGAATTGATTTTATTTTACTCATGCTTTATGGAACTCTACTATCTTTGTTTATATTCACCATACATTATGTTGGAATATATTGCCTACAATAGCTTGTAATTTTTTTTTCATTCTTTCAATTAATTCTATTGAAATGGAGTGGAGCTCCTAAACTGAAGAGTCTTTTTGCAGTCTTGTAAGAAGAGTTTGTAGTCTTTTTGAATCACACATAAGTACTGTTGTCGAGAATGGTGGTGCATTGATACATTTCGGTTTGTTCCACTTCATTCATATATTGATAGATTCTGGTGCATTGATAAATTATCTGACATTGAATTCCACTATTGTTTTATAGGCCAGATGGATCCTCTTGAGCTATTAGCCAACAATAATGCACATATATTATAATTTGATCATTTGAATTTTCTACTGCACATTTCGATATTTGAATATTCATGCCTTAAATTTGTTGCTCTGTTGTTGTAATTGCTGTTATAGATGTTATATAATGCAGCTACTAATGAACTTCTATTATGCTTGTAATTTCAGTTTATGTGTGCCATAACTGCATAGTTGTTTGTTAATATAGTTTTAGATCTCATATTATTTTAGTGAACACTTTTGGTGTGTGAGACCAAGCTTGTGAACTGTTTCATTTCAAGCTTGTGAGCTGTTCTGTTAAAGATGATTAACTTTAGCATATATTTCTAATGTGATTCGTCAATATCCATAACTCATCGTTGGGCCTTTTCAAGTCTTGTGTATAAGCAGGTGAGTATGGGGAGGTTAGGGTAAGTATGTGTTGGAAAATAGTATCAAACATATATACTTTCGCTCTGTGTCCTTGGCTTCTACAACAACAAGTTGCTCGTTTGCTGGTGTAAGTGATGGTTTTGTTGTCTTATAATGTTGTACATTGTTTTTTAAAGTAAACATTTTGTGTTTGTCTTAGTCAATATTATTTATTCGTCAACTCTGGTATATAATTTATTGTTATATCCTTCATTGAAGGAGAAAAAAAAATCAAATTTGGAAATCTAAAAAAAAATTGAAATCTAATTTCGACCTCAAATTAAAAATCTGGGAAAAAATAGTCAAAGTTGGTGGGCCAACCCGCTAGCCCGTGGCCATGTTAAATAATCCAACTCATTTTCTCTTGACGGGCCAGCCTGGCCCGACCCGTCTTAAGTAGGCCAAAATCGGGCTGGGTCATAACTGGTTGGGTTAGCCCGTTTTGACACCCCTAATATTTATCCATGTTCCCTTTGCGTCAATTCGTGTGATGACTCCCATGTTTATGGTCTCTAAATGCAATTTCAGAACACGGGTCTCAACTGTTTAGAGTAAAAGTTAGTAGGCTTTTGGAAAGTTATCATATTTAGTGATAAAGGTGTAATATTGACGGTAGAGATTTCTATTTTATTGTTTGTTTGCTTCAATTCTCTTTATTGCGATCATGATTTTTTGTTGTAATTTTTGTTGAGTCTGGATTGGTTATTTGGGTGATTAATAACCAATTTAACTATGATATATTTACTCATTTATGGACGAAAATACTAATTAAACCTTTAATTCTTTTTTATATCTTGATTAAAGCAAAAAAGGCTCATTAGATTAAGGTTAAGGTTAAGGTTAATATCAGTGCTATTAGAGGCAATCAAAGACATGCTGGCAACATTGGTATAAGAGAATATTATATTTTTGGTTTCTGCCTTTCTAGGAATTACGGGTGTGTGATAAAGTTTTAGAGCAAGAAAACTCATGTTGCATTATTCATCAAGTCATCAATATATGAGTGATAAGGTGACCTAGTGGTTAGAAGAAAGAGAAGGGAGTGGAAGGTCATGGGTTTGATCCCTCCTACTAATAATTTGGAGAAATAAGAATATAGATATTACAAATGTCCATCAAATAATATCTTTAAATATGAAATGTGTCAAATAAACTTAACAAAATTTAGTTAAAATGACTAAATTCACGCATGTGCTTTTACCCGAACTGAGATTTTGTTCGGTTGGATTTGAAGAGGTCTCCATAGTGATCACAACCCCAGCCTTGGATCATGAAAGAGATGAAAGATGAGTGAGAAATTGGATAAAGAAGATGAAGATCTATAGAGGAAAATGAGTTTGGAAACGAAGCTTTTATGTTGTTGATTTGACAGTGATTGGTTTAGAGTTTTAAAAGAAAAAGGGATTTTACAAAATGTAAATTAAAAGAAACATCTTATTAAATCGTCAAAAGAAGAATTGAATAAATAAGAAAAACCCTCACTATCAAGAAGAACATTTCATTATGTCATGCAATATTAATCTAAGAAAATAAAACTTTTGAAAGTAAGTTATAAAATCTTAACTAAAAACTTAAGATTCAATATATTCTATATCAATATCACATAGAGATAAGATTCAAATTTTGATATATAAAATTCAATAAAGAATATATTTGTATGTGTTGGAAAAGTTCATGAGAATACGAACTAAATGGAGTTTTGGAATCGTGTGTGATCACTGACCTATGAGTTATTTACATGTGATCTCTAATATTAATAAAACACTATAATAAAAACCAAATTTAGAAACCAAAAATAATTAGTCATTATAGTAACCAATTTAGATATCAGTTTAGAAAATTAAAAATTATTGGTTACTAAAATAGTCACTATTATAAATAAAAAATTATAATTGGTCACTAATTAATTAGAGACTAATTTAGAAACTTAGTCATTTTGGTAGCCAAAACCTAAATAGTTAATTTTTAGTGACCAATTTCCTTTTGTAGCTAAAACATTGGTAGCTAATTTTAAAGATCAATTTAGTGACCAATTATAATTTTTTATTCATATATAATAGTGACTATTTTAGTAATCAATTTTAAGTTTTGTAACTTGCTATATAAATTGGTCACTATAATTACTTATAATTATTGGTCACTAAAATTAGTTAATATTTAAAAATTTTCTTGTAGAGTCTCCCTAGATGCAATATGTACTTCTCATATATTTTTTAGGTACTCAAAATTTAGCAAGAAACTCTTAAAGAGTATTAAACCCATGATTTAAGATGAAGGAAAAGAAAGATAAGAGAGAGTAGTGTAGTATCTTTTCGTAGGAGGAAAACTTGTGTATTTATAGGGAGGGGAAGATGTGGTCATCAACTGAAGAAACTCAATGTAGACATTCATACACAAAGATAAATTTGCAGAGCGGCCCACATCTTGCAAAAGATTACATGAACAGCTTACAAGTATATAGAATTATCTAGGGTAAATATAATGCTATAGGCATGAATTAACAACCTAATTTCTAAGGAATTTGCATTACAAAGGTCTAAGTACAAATATGGACAGATCCACTAGATTGTGATGTCAATGATTATATATGTTTAGCTTATGTTAGATAGGTTGTGCTAAAAAAAATTAAGAATTGGTGACCTTTTAAAACTGATGAAGGCGTTGGTAATTTCACCCAAATGTCCTCAATTTTTTAGCCTAATGCTATAACTTTTTGGGAAGCAAGAAAATCACACAACCACATATTTGACCAACATAATTACTTATATTTAGTAACTTGGTAGATTCGCACCTCAAAACAACGGTTGCTTAACTTAGTTAACTAATCATATAGCTAAAATATTGATTAATAAAAAAAATAGGTGAAAGCTTTTAAGACAAAATTAAATTAATGGCCGAGTCTCAACGTCAAGGAGAACAATTTGAGCTAGTCTGCCACTTGGGTTGATGCCAACTTCTACTCACCTCCCGTATTTTGGTTAAATGATCTCGTTGCTTGATTGAGATATCTTTAAAAGAAAAAGAATCAAATCAAAAGCCCACAATAGCACAATCAAGCCTGCAGCCCCTGCAACCCATATAGAAATATTTAGCCCTATGCATAACGGTTTCTTTTGTCTGTTTCTACAGCTGTATTTTGTAGTACATAGGAGATGATTCTTAAAACAAATGAGGTGTACCACCTCTATGCAGTATATATTCCTTGTCATTGCTTTTGTCAAGATGACCAATAAGAAAAATCATTCTCTCATTTTCTCTCTGTTTCAAGCTTTTACTGCTTTTGGCTATTTTTCTTTTATGGTATCAGAGCTCCTCTTGGAGCTCTGCTAATACCTTCCCCTTTTATCATGTCCGAAGTTCACTCTCCATCTATTGGTTCTAATACGGACCCTAGTCTTAATCCCTCCAGTCCTTATTACATACATCCCAGTGAAGGACCTAATTCCTTCAACATCACCCATGTTCTCACTGGCCCTAACTATGCTTCTTGGTCTCGTGCCATTCGTATGGCTTTAATCTCTAAAAATAAGATGGGATTTCTCACTGGTGCCATTATTGAACCCCCCATATTCAGATCCTTTACATACCACCTGGGAACGTTGCAATACATTAATCATGTCTTGGCTTCTTAACTCTTTATCTCCACCCATTGCTCAAAGTGTCATTTTTTTCGAGAGTGCAACCGCCATATGGAATGATATCAGAGATCGTTTTTCTCATAGTGACCTTCTTCGTATTCCAGAGCTCCAAGAAACAATATATGGCCTCAAGCAAGGTTCACTTTATGTCTCTGAATACTACACTTCTCTCAAATCTCATTGGGAAGAACTTGATAATTATCGCCCATTCCCTAAATGCAAATGTTTTGCCAAGACCTATCACCAACATGATTTTGTTATTCGATTTCTCAAAGGACTGGCGGATGGGTTTTCTGTCGTTCGTTCCCAAATCTTACTCATGGACCCTTTGCCTCCGATTTCTCGCGTATTCTCCATGGTTGTGCAACAAGAGCGCCAACACTCTCTTCTCCCCTGTCGCAGAAGAATCAAATATTTTTGTCAACTCGAGGTCCACGTCTTCTGGAAAGGGATGCAGTGGTGGCCCTCTCGACGTTTCCCCAAGTGCTCACATGCGCAATACTTCCAACATGAAGTGTGTGCCACATGATGGTACTGTCTCTGTCAACAATGCCACTCAAGAGGTCAGCAACCATGGCTCCAATACTTCCGCTGGATCTTCCTCTGGTTCTGGATTTCACATGACCCAGGCTCAATATCAAACCCTAATCAACCTCATGCAGTCACAACCTCTTGATACTGATGGTACAAGCTCTAGCCAACCATCACAGCCAACCTCACTCAAGTCACTCAACAAAGCCCACAACAGTTTTCTAACTCTAAGTTTGGTACTTCGTTTGTTTTTTGCACCACCTCACTCACACAACCACATAATTATCACTTTATGTCCAACACACACACTGTCCCTGTCACACACTCACCTGTCACACACTCACCTGTCACACACTCACCAAACAACATTCCATGGATTATTGATTCTGGGGCAACTGATCATATTGCCTCCTCTTTGAACCTTTTTCTTCATTACTCTAAAATCAAACCTGTCCAAATAAAATTACCCAATGGAAATTTTGTTTTCTCACATTTCTCTGGTTCAGTTCAATTATCTCCTGAATTTGTTCTTCATGATGTCCTTTACGTTTCTGATTTTACTTTTAATTTACTATCATTTTCCAAACTCATTTCTTATCTCAATTATTTTTTAACCTTTTCTGGTGTCAATTGTTACATACAGGAGATAGAATCTTTGAAGATGATTGGTTTGGGTAAATTAAAACAAGGCCTTTATCACTTGGACATTATCAAGAGTCAGACATCTCCTAAAGTCTCCTCCATCAATAATTTCACCATCCCTCCAATTACCAACACCAACCTTTGGCATTATAGACTAGGATACCTTTCCGAAAATCGTCTCAATATTTTGCATATGAACTTTCCTTTCATTTCTAAGCATGTTGATGACAATTGTGATATTTGCCATTTAGCTAAACAAAAACGTTTGTCATATTCTCCAAGTTTTAATAGATCTTGCAAATCCTTTGATTTAGTGCATATGGATATTTGGGGACCATTTGCCAAACTCTTTATTCATGACCATAAATATTTTTTAACTATTTTTGATGACTTTAGCCGCTAAACATGGGTTGTTTTGTTAAAATCAAAAGGGGAGGTCCAAATGCACATCCAAAATGTTGTTACTTTGATTAAAAACCAATTCCAAACCACCATAAAGTGTATTCGGTCTGACAATGGACCAGAATTTCTCCAAAAAGATTTTTTTTCATCAAAAGGAATTTTACATCAAACAAGTTGTGTTTATACCCCTCAACAAAATGGACGTGTTGAAAGAAAACATCAACACATTCTTAATGTGGCCAGGGCACTCATGTTTCAATCTAATATTCCAAAACATTTTTGGTCTTATGCTATAAAACATGTTGTCTTTCTAATAAATCGTGTTCCTTCTCCTGTTATAAAAAATAAAACCCCTTTTGAATTATTATACCAAGAACCTCCTGATTTTTCCATGATTAAAATTTTTGGTTGTCTTTGTTATGCATCCACAAATTCTCCACGTCAAAAATTTGATGTCCGCTCTAAATGTGGGATTTTGTTGGGTTTTCAAACAGGCACTAAAGGCTATGTCATTTTTGACATCAACAGCAAAGAAATATGTGTGTCAAAAAATGTTCAATTTAATGAGGCGTGTTTCCCTTTCCTACCATCCAGCCAAACTCCTCAATCTAATCCCAATAATTTCAGCCCAAAATCAACCTTTGACTATGACACGAGCCCAACAAGCACTGCCCCACCTTTCTTTGAGTCACCTACTTTTCACATACCCCCAAACTCACCTACTCCCATTTGCAATCCCATCTTGCCTTCCCCATCACAAACCAGTAAATCTCCATCTCTCTCACCGCACCAACAACCCTCTTTCTCACAAAATTTTGACGCTCCAAACTTAGATCCAATATCACCTCTACCACGCCATTCCACCCGCGTCACCAATCGCCCAAGATATCTTGATGATTATTATTGCAATATTTCTTCAAGTGATTCGACTCTTGTTCCCCACCAATCCTCTTCAACGATCCTTTATCCCATCCAATCTTTTGTTGATTATTCTCACTTGTCTTCTTCTCACTCCCATTTTTTTTATGTGTCTCAATTCTGAGCAAGAACCAAAAATGTATCAAGACGCAATGACTCAACCTCACTGGCAGGAGGCGATGCAAGTTGAAATTGTTGCCTTAATGGAGAACCAAACTTGGGAGGTCATTCCTACACCTCCCTCTATCAAACTCATCGGGTGCAAATGGGTTTTCAAAATAAAAAGAAGACCGGATGGATCTGTTGAGCGCTACAAAGCTCGTCTAGTGGCTAAAGGGTATTCACAAATTGAAGGGATTGATTATCTGGAAACTTTATCCCCTGTTGTAAAAATGGCTACTGTAAGAGTTGTTCTAGCTTTGGCATCCATTCACGGTTGAGACTTGCAACAACTGGACATAAGTAATGCTTTTCTTCATGGAGAACTTTTAGAGGATGTGTATATGGTGATTCCTGAGGGACTTTCTGGTCATCCATCGAACCATTGCTGCAAATTGAAAAAATCTCTCTACGGTTTGAAACAAGAAAGTCGTACATGGTATGCAAAATTATCTCTTTTACTATTGTCATCTAGGTATGTTCAAGCTCATGCTGATCATAGTTTATTCATCAAAGATATTGGATCTGCTTTCACTGCTCTCATTGTTTACGTTGATGACATTGTACTTACCGACAATTGTACTTCTGAGATTATTAAAATTAAAGACACACTTCACTCTCACTTTCATATAAAGGACCTTGGTAGGTTGAAATATTTTTTAGGAATAGAAGTGGCTCATTCCAGCAAAGGAGTTTCTCTTTGTCAACGCAAATATTGTCTAGACTTGATCAAGGATTGTGGTTTGATGGGTTGCAAGCCCTCTTCAACTCCAATGGATGATTCCTTGCGTCTCCATCAGGATTCTAGTGAACCTCTAGTTGACCCATTGTCATATAGACGATTAATAGGTCGTCTCATTTATTTGACCAACACAAGACCCGATATAACTTTTGCCACACAACCGCTCAGTCAATTCATGGTAGCACCAACTCAGATGCATCTGCAAGCTACTTTCAAAGTGATTTGTTATCTAAAGGGATGCCATAGAAAAGGTCTATTTTTTAGTCGGAAGTCTTCAACACAACTTTTTGGATTCAATGATGCTGATTGGGCCACATGCGTTGACACACGACGTTCCATCACCGACTATTGTTTTTTTTATTGGTAATTCTTTAGTGTCTTAGAAAGCTAAGAAGCAATCTACTGTATCTCGATCTTCTGCAGAAGCAGAGTACAGGGCTCTTGCATCTGCCACCTGTGAACTTCAATGGCTCTCTTTCCTCTTTGAAGATTTGAGAATTCTTACTACTAAACGTCATATCCTCTACTGTGATAGCCAAAGTGCACTACATATTGCTGCCAACCCAGTTTTTCATGAAAGGACGAAGCATTTAGAAATTGACTGCCATATTGTCCGTAAGAAATTACTTACTGGTCTCATGCATCTCTTACCAGTTTCATCATCACATCAATTAGCAGACATCTTCACTAAAGCTCTTCATCCATGTCTATTTCACTCCAATTTATCCAAGCTTGGGCTTCTTGATATCTTCAAATCTCCAGCTTGTGAGGGGCTAAAAGAAAAAGAATCAAATCAAAAGCCCACAACAGCACAATCAAGCCTGCAGCCCTTGCAGCCCATCTAAAAATATTTAGTCCTATGCATAACGGTTTCCTTTGTCTGTTTCTACAGTTGTATTTTGTAGTACATAGGAGATGATTCTTAAAACAAATGAAGTGTACCACCTTTGTGCAGTATATATTCCCTGTCATTGCTTTTGTCAAGATGACCAATAAGAAAAATCATTCTCTCATTTCCTCTCTGTTTCAAGCTTTTACTATTTTTGGTTATTTTTCTTTTAATCTTCAAGGGTTAGAATTAAGTTAGGTTTTTATAATAATTTTTTATTAATATTAGAGATTATTTTAAACATCATTACTTTTTAATTTATAAAATGTTATCTATTTTTTAATCAATATTAACACTAATTATTTTTTATCTCTAAATTTAATTATTATTTTATCATTCTTTTTAGGAAAAAATATATTTATTGGTTCATTTGAAAGTAAATGTAAAATATACTACACCAATTAATTATAAATCATAAAAGATATACAAATGCTTATTTTCAATTCAAAATATTCAATTATATAACTAAATAAGTATCTTAAATTCTATAATTAGACAAATATCTTAAAGATGATGGTTGGAAACTTCCTTCAGTGTTGACTCAATGAATTGACTTTGGCAAGTTTTTTGTGGCTACATATAAAGGAATATGTGGATATGAATGATGCATAGCCAGAGTGATGGTGTTTGGTATTATGGGTAGCTTGCACGTGCTTGTTCTTCTTCTTTGTTTGATGAGCACTGCATTAGGAAAAACAACTGTTGATGATGGCATGCATGTGAAGATGAAGGGTACCATAGGAGTTATTGCAGACAACAACTCTCGTAACGGTAAAGAGGAGATAGTAGCTGTTAAGATGGCAATGGAAGATTTCTATCATTATAGCAATCAAAGTTTTGGTTTACAGATAAGGGACTCACATGCTGATCCTCTTCAGGCTGCTCTAGCAGGTCTTTCTTACTTCCCACTACTCTTTCATTCTTTCATATTCTATTCAACTTCATAAAACTATTATAAATCTTTCCGTTGTATCTTTCATGTGTAAGCAGAAACTTAATTTTCATCAGAACTGTTATGAGATGTTTTCACTTCTTTCTTCCCTTTTCTTCTTCTCCGATAAAGTGATCTTTGATTTATCCAAGCTTTGTTTTCCGTGAAACACTGATGTTTTGGCCTAAAACCGAAAATTGGTCATCGGGATGATTTTTTTTATATTTATAGAAACTTAAGAGAAGAAAGGTATGTAGTTATATTTTCTACATAAACGGATTACCTTATGGGGGAAATTGTTTTCATTAATTAGCTTCTCTAAAAGTTAATTTAATTCAATTAACTCCTCTTGAAAAATTTTCACTTCTTCAAAAAATTAGTTTCAATTCATTTCATTATATATTTTCGTTCTTATTTTTTAAAGTGTTTGTGACAGTGTATTGAAACAATTATCAAGATCTTTCTAAGCTATGTGAAACAATTCCCGCCCTTTCTTCTGCAGCTAGAGATCTTATTGATACACACAAAGTGGAAGCAATTATAGGACCTGAAACATGGAAAGTGACAACCTTAGTGGCTGAAATTTGTAGCCAAAACATGACCCCAGTTCTATCTCTAGCTGATGCAACTCCAAACTGGTCAACTTTGAAGTGGCCCTACCTTGTGCAAATCTCACCTAATCAGTTTAAGCAGATGAAAGCAGTAGCAGATATTGTACTTTCCTTTGAATGGTACAACGTTAACATTATATACGATGATACCGATTCTTCATCCACAAGAATGTTCTCTCATCTCTATAGAGATCTAAGTGTGGCAGGTGTTCTTATAAGCAATGTTTTGACCATCCCTCCGTTAAGCTCATCTTCACTGTCTCAAGAACTGGAGAAGCTTAGGGATGGTTATTGCAGAGTTTTTATTGTTAATTTGTCACTTCCTTTGGCCATAAACCTGTTTCTAACTGCAAAGGAATTGAGAATGATGGAGAAAGGTTATGTGTGGATCGTTACTGATCCTCTTACAAGTCTTGTCCATTCCTTGAACTCTTCCATTATATCCTCAATGCAAGGGATAGTTGGAGTAAAGAGCTACTTCCCAGAAATAGGGCTTCAATACGAGGACTTCTACTTCAAATTTAGAAAAAAGTTTAGCTCAGAGAACCCTCATGAGCTTAATAATGAACCTGGGATATTTGCAGCACGTGCTTATGATGCTGCATGGACTCTTGCTCTATCCATGATCACAGCAAACAAAAAAAAGGATCAAACGTTACTGGATAAGATTCTGCTTAATAATTTTACTGGCTTAAGTGGAAAAATTCATTTCAGTGACCAAAGGTTAGATCCTTCAGATACTTTTCAGATCATCAATGTGATGGGGAAGGATGACAAGGAAATTGGGTTCTGGACACATGAACTGGGGTTCTCAAATATTATAGGCCAAAATGCTGCTTTCAATTCTTCAATGAAGGAACTTGGACAAGTTTTATGGCCAGGAAGACCTTGGGGAACTCCAAGAGGATGGACCCTTCCATCATCAGATAACCCACTAAGAATTGGGGTCTCCGTTTTGGGCACATTGAAACAATTCATAACTGTAAATCAGGACCAAACAGAAAATACCACCACTTTCCATGGATTCACCATTGATCTTTTTAGAGCAACTATGGAGTTGCTGCCCTATCCCTTTCCCTACAAATTCTATCCTTTCAATGACACATACGATAATTTGGTGAAGCAAGTTTATTTGAAGGTAAGACTTTTTGACTATACTATCTGTATTTGGACTTCATATATAGTTACTGACACTCGTTCCCACATCTTCATTTTGTGTATGCATGAAAACAGAATTTCGATGCAGTAATTGATGTGACCATAATTTCATATCGATATCAGTATACAGAATTCACTCAGCCGTACACTGATCCGGGAGTGGTGATGGTAGTTCCCCTTAAATCAAAAGTGGATCATAGAGCTTGGTTATTTTTGAAACCTTTTACAAAGAGTATGTGGGTTCTAATACTGGCCATGGTTATCTACAATGGCTTTATTCTTTGGATGTTGGAAAGACGCCACAGTCCTGAAATTACAGGTTCCGTGCTGAATCAAACTGGGACCATGGCTTGGTTGGCATTGACCCCTCTAATCAAGTTAGATGGTACTTAATTTAAAATTCTATGTTCTTGCATGCCATCATTTATCGCATTCTTGAGTACTTAGCTAATTCTAATTTGGTTCATTTGACTGAACATAGGAGACAAGCTACATAGCAATTTATCAAAGATGGTTATGGTGGCTTGGTTATTTGTGGCACTTATCATAACACAGACTTACACAGCTAACCTTGCCAGCATGCTAACTGCTGAACGGCTTCAACCAACTGTAGATGATATTGATCAGCTACGGAATAGAAACATCAGGGTTGGATACAGTTCAGGATCCTTTCTGATGAATTATGTGCAGGAAGTGTTACAGTTCCACCCTGAAAGCATGAGGAACTATGGAGAACTTGAAGAGTATGCTGAAGCTCTCAGAAGGAAAGAAATAGGAGCTGCCTTTCTTGAAGTTCCTGCAGCCAAAATTTTCGTAGCAAAGTACTGTAAAGAGTTTATTCAAGCCGGGCCTTTGTACAAAATTGGAGGATTTGGATTTGTATGTGATGCAACGATACTCTCATAACTTTTATTTATGCACCTGCTCACAATCTACTTTCTAATGTATATTCTTTTAAAATATAATCTTTCTGTGTTGACTTCTTCTTAGGCATTCGCAAGGGGGTCTCCATTTATTCCTGATGTAAACAAAGCACTTCTAGATTTAGTAGAAACAGGGAAGGTGCATGAATTAGAGAACAAAATGCTTGCATCAGAGGAATGTGAAGACACAGAAGTAAATGGAGAAACTGCAAGTCTCAGCCCGAACAGCTTCTGGGTCCTCTTCATATTCACAGCAGGCACATCAACATTTTCTCTCTTTGTTTACGTTTTCCGTATGAATTATGCAAACGGTGAAGAGAAAACAATCCAGAGACTAACCACAATGATCATTCAACAATGTAAAAATGCAAAGAGAAGAATGTCAAGAAAAGTAAGTGATGTTGCAGAAAGTCCTACCACCTCTTCAACTACACATGCTACACCAACCCAAATTTAAACATGTCGAAGAGTGTACTTGGTTAAGGAGTGGAAAGTGTTGTTGTACATCAGACAGTGACATAAAATGACCAAGCATAAGTTATAACTTACTGCTAATGTAACTGATGCAAAGGAAAAGTGATGTTATAAATATCACTGTACAGTTCTTGTATTAATAAACAGAAGTTCAAGTTAACAAAACTGAATTTGTTTATTATGTTTAGCCCTTAATTAGCAGCACTCCTTCATAACTTTGATTTGTTTGAGAATTTCATTTTCAGTCCAAGAATATGCATCTTGCTTGAATGCACAACAAGCGTGTTCTATACCAATTATTAGCAAATATAATTGTGCGTTCAGCTCTTGAAAACTTCTGAAATTGTATAATCAGATTAAGCCACAATGAATGTTCAGCTTTATTTCAAGTACCGCCATAAGTTCAGCTTTATCTTTCCGTAGTGAGTGATTATTGCTGGCTGCATTAGTTCAAACTATTATGACTCTAACTTATGAAAAATTAGTATAAAGCTGAAACTCTGATATCAGTACAAGTGGGGATAATCCAAGTGCAAAAGGGTGCTCTCTGTATTTGATTGTTTGAACCCCACACTCCCCAATGACCAATGAGATAGCATCATAATCCAATAATATCTATGGTGGTCAAAGCTAGAAGGAAACTGTATTGGACCAGGAAAGTTAACTGTCTATTTCCTTTAATATATAAAAGTAATATTTAATTATTTCTAATATTTTTACGCAATTTGGTGGTGTCATGTGTTAGTATCATGATTTTTATTTATTTTTAGTTTAGGTTTTCGTTTCTTTTTTATTCTGATTTTTCTTTCATATCTCCTTCCTATTTTTCCCCACATTACCCATGTTATTCTCCTATGATGATTATGCCTATCGTGATTCCCGTTCAACGACAATAACGTAAGTTTAGTAGTTGCTCACAATTCAACTATGGTATATTTATCCATGTTCCCATTGCGTCAATTCATGTGATGACTCCCACGTTTATGGTCTCTGAATGCAATTTCAGAACATGGGTCTCAACCGTTTAGAGTAAAAGTTATTAAGATTTTGGGAAGTTATCATATTCAGTGATAAAGGTGTAATATTGACGGTGTAGATTAAGGTTAAGGTTAATATAATTGTTGTCAGGCAATCCAGTATATGCTGCCAACATAAGTATCAAAGAATATTATATTTTTTATTTTTTCCTTTCTAGGAATTACGGATGTGTGATAAAGTTTTAGAGCAAAGAAAACTCATTCTGCTTTATTCATTAAGATATATTACAAATGTTCATCAAATAATATCTTTAAATATGATTATAATTATGCACAAACAAAGTTAAGAATATATCAATATAACTATAATACATCAATAATGTGTTATGTACTCAGTTTGAATGTAATTATTCTTGCTATGGAGTTTTTAGGAATTTTCTTTTTTTAAAGTGTGGTTGAAATGAAATTTCTTCTCTATGTGTCGGATTTCTAAAATATTTCTATTATGTCTAGGTAGAATGAAATGATATTTGTTCTTTGAAACTTAGTATGACATATCTTTTTGTGAAGAAAATAAATATATTAATTTTTTGGATTAAATATATTTTTGATCCTTATAACTTGTTGTGAAAATTGAAATTAGTCCATTTTTGAAATTTTAGTCTAATTTAGTCTTTCTTATTTAGAAATGCGTGAATTTAGTCATTTTAACCAAATTTTGTTAAGTTTATTTAACGTTTTAAACGTGTTTCTCAATTAATATTAAAGCATAAATGTGTCAACCGGTGTAAATAATCCAAATGTTATCATAAAACGCGTTTAAAACGTCAAATAAATTTAACAAAATTTAGTTAAAATAACTAAATTCATATATTTCTAAAATTTAGAACTAAATTAAGTCAAAATTTTGAAGAGACACTAATTCTAATTTTTATTAAAAATTAAGAAATAAAACCATATTGAACCCTAATTTTTTTTACTAACACTAAGCTTTTAGTAAATTAATTTTATGATTTGACTTTTTACCTCCATTCTAAAGTTGTATTTTGTTAAGAAAAACTACAAATTTTCAGAATTTAGGTTTTGTGAACCTTTTAAGTTGTTCATGTTCTCTTTGACATAAGTTTTATTTGGTTTCTATATCTACTTACAGTTTCCTTCCTTTATATATATATATATATATATATATATATATTTATTTATATTTATATTTATATTTATTATAGATGCTCATATAATGACACATAACTATTGGGGTTTTGAAGTACCGACCAAATTATAATGCTAAATTTGACATGTTTTAAATATTAAGTAAATGGCATATCATCATTAATATTACATTTCCCAACCTGCTGGATAGATATGATTTGGTGGTACAATTAATCCATGTAGCAGAGCACAGCCTCCATATGGAAGTAAGAATAAATGTTATAGTTGGCTT
>Ga0214545_1001587_pt1 | contig 42818 bp, 24 predicted proteins | sample CNSS4metaG_FD_160064 | JGI IMG/M metagenome (GOLD analysis project Ga0214545, IMG submission 160064) | Root nodule microbial communities from cowpea collected in UCLA plant growth center, Los Angeles, California, USA - CNSS4 | ecosystem: Host-associated > Plants > Roots > Nodule | place: USA... | reverse complement strand
TGTGAGATAAAAGAATATAGAAGTCACCGAGAGTTAAAAAGTAAATCTCTCTTGATTTTATCTTTTATTTAAGGTGTTATTACGTATGAATTGATATGAAAAATATATATTAATTTTTCACCATTCTAAATATTCATTAAAAAATTAATATGAATGCAACTAATCTTAAAATAATACATATAATTAACTATATGTATTTATTTATTTTATTGTTAATGTAACTCTCTACAGGCATATGGCACTTAAGTAATATAAATATAATTGTCCATAATTAAATGTAATTAAAATATGGGACTGAGGAAGTTCCTGTAATGTGTTTCTAGCTGATGTTGAAGTGAAAATGAATCAAACAGTGTAAATAATTCAAATGTTAGTATGAAATGCGTTTGACATGTCAAAAAAGGACTATAACCATTTATTTCTAAAGTTCATTTTTAAAGTTGGAGAAAGAGTTTTGGTTGGCTAGGGAGAGCCTTCATTTAGGTTTGATCTTTCTCAAGTTTCTAGGTGTTTCTTGATGGTTTTCCAGGTTTGCAAGTGTGATCTTGTTGTGCGTGTTGAGACTCTTGTGAGATTCAAGTGTCTTGGTTTGTATTTTTGTTTATTTTGAAAGTGTAATCTTGTGGATTGTGTAAATCTTTTGAAATAGTACAAGTCGGGCTCTGGTTGCCTTGACAAACTAGATGTAGCTTAGATTTGAGTGAATCAGTATAAAACATTATATTTAGAGACCAAAAAGTTTCGATTACCAATTCAGTTGCTATAACAATTAATATTACTATAGATTGATTTGGTCACAAATTCGATAACTAATTTGCGACTACTACATTTTTGTGGTTATTTTATCAGTGTCAAAATGACATTTTTCTAATATTGTACAATTATTTTTTGAAGAGATCTTCTGCTACCTTCATAAATAAATGAAAATACACAAATCAAGTTTAACTTCTGGTAAGCTCAATTTATTTTAATTACTTTCTTTTCTTTCATATATATATATATATATATATATATATATATATATATATATATATATATATATATATATATAAAGTGAAATTTATTGAATCAACACCAAAATACTTTTTAGATATGTATTTATCATGTAAATATTTATACAAATTATTTTTATTACGGAAATAAAATAAGATTAAAGTTATTGTAATTTATCGTGAATAAAGAAATTAAAAATAATTTACAAGCATACTTATAATTTATTTATAATAGTTATACTAATACAAACATTTCTTCTTGGTACTAAAATAATATTATTTATAAAAAAATTGATAATTTTTTTTGGTAAATTATTATTATAATCTCTTTTTTTTTCTCAATGTAAGTTATGATCACAAGTTACAAATATAGGTAAAATATTATACTGAAGAAGAAGAAAACCGTCAACATCATATTAACTGTTATTTGAGTTGAGAAATTTATGGTGGATTTAATTTTCATATTAATTTTATGATAATTTGTGACAATAAAACTGCAGTACAATAAGTGAAAAATATTTCTCTATACATTTGCGAGAACGAAGACTACTTTGTATATAGACGGAAACGATTTGAATCTGCACATTCAATTTTTTTATTTTTTATTTGTTAAAGCTATGATGCACCGATACTTCAAATTGGTTCACGTATTTTTTATCAATGAAGTATCTAATTTATAAAGTAATAGTATACTACAATAAAATCTTTTAATAGTGACCCATTTTAGTGGCAAAAAATAATTAGTCTCTATATAGTGACCAAATTAAAAATTAAAATAGTTCTAAAAAATTAGAATCGATCTCTAAATTGATAATTAAAATAGTTTCAATGATAAATTAATTTTTAAATTTGTCACGAACATTAGCTACAAGGTTTTGACTACCAAAATAATTGGTTTCTAATTAGAAAATTTGGATTCACACATTAACAATCATATATTTATTATGTTTGTAAGAATTATTGTGAATTATTGTACACTTTTCATTATTCATATATCACCACGTATCTGATACATGTATGGTATCTGTGTTTTATAGCTGTTAAGATACAAACATAGCAGTAAATTGTTTCTTTAATTGGTTCAGAGATATACGGATCGAAAGTGAAACAACATTGACCAAATTGCTGTTGTGGGAAAGTAAAATAAACCCTAGAGGTTCCCTTTCTTTTGTTTCTTCATATTTTCTTTTTCTTTTTATCAATAATATTTTGCTTTTTTTTATCAAATCGTTAATACTCTGTCAACATTACTAACATTTTGTCAAATATAAATTTTATAATTCTTTCTTAAATTTTAACTATATTATTGTAATTATTCAAAATATTCATAATACATACATCTCTTATGTTGAATATATATATATATATATATATATATATATATATATATATATATATATATATTAAAAATAATGTTAACAACATATTATTATTATTATTATTAGATAAATTTACAATAGTCTCTTAAATACAATATCAATACTCCATCACTAAAAGAGGACCCATATGCAATGAGTGCTTTGGCTAACATTTATGCTCTGAACAACAATTAACATGATTCACTCAAAAGTCTTTCTTGAAAGACCATAACACATTGTTTTCCCTTGGCTGCAATAATATTAAGTTGTGCTTCTTTCACTCCTTTTGCATATCTTGAATTTTCATCTTGTTGAATATATCTCCTCTTCCGCTGATAAAAAATAAAAAAAAGCAAGTTTCCAACCACTTTAAATGATATTAAGACAACAAAAGTTAAAAAAAAAAAAAATGAAGTGGTGAAAGTAATAAAACAAAAGAACACAAACAAAAAATTCTAACTTAACTTAAATACTTACTCAGTGTTCAATGCTTCGTTACAAATATTTCTTTTAACTCCATGCCAGGTGGTAAAATAATTTCCTCTTCAATTGTTTTGCTCTCTAAGTTCATACCAACATCAACCTTTCTATTCCTCCTTGGAACATGGCACCAACATTATCGCCACCATCATCTTTGTTGCAAACTTCAGTAACATACAAAAAGAAATATATATTTTAAGTACAATCATAAAGCCATAACTGAAAACATTACATTTGTTTAAGGTATCATAGACTTACACATTGAGGGCACCTCCAATTATCTAGAATGAGGGTTTTAAGTGGTGAGAGTATGCACCTAGGGTGGAAAGAACAGGTGCATGTTTCACATCTCAGAACATCTCCTTGTTCGCCACAAGCTTGAGAGGAATTCTCTTTCTATTATTAGAAAGGGAAGAAATGTTAAAACATGACATGAAAGAGAAAAACTGATATTTTACATTAATTTTAATAATATCAAAATAAGACTATAACTTAAATCAGATTAAAATTAACAACCCAAAAAGAAAAAGAATCAACTTACGGTGTCACTTCTTTGGATTTTGACAACTTTTTCTGGATGGTTCCCTTGTTTTCGGGTGGTAACTCGATGCCAAATATTTGGAACCATTCTTTTTCTCTTTGGAACATGGCACCAACATTATCACCTCCATGATCTTTGTTGCAAACTTCAGTTACATCATTTGTATCTGAACAATTTTCCTTCCCGAGTTCTCCTGAGGGAAGTACTTCAAGCTCCTGCAACAAATAACAAAAACGAACATGAATCACCAATTATAAGGTCATCTCATAAAAAGTTTATCATAAATTCACTTCTATCTTCATTTAACTTATCATGAATTTGTACAATTAAAGAGATCCTTTCAACCAAATCTGTGAACCACAAGAGATTTTGGAGAGGAGAGAAACATAAAAGTAGCATACCATTTTCATATTAGCGTCACATGAACATAATGCTTCTGAAGCTTTCTTAACAGCAACCATTTTTGCAACCGATGCGATAAATTCCTTGGCATTACGATATAAGATACATAACTTCTTCCTACAAACATAACTCATTTATGAGAATGAATTGATGGATAGAATACCAACTCAAAATGCAAATAGGAAAATACAATCAAAGCCTAATTCCTTCTAAATGTATGTTTGGACCCACGTTTCGAACAATTCACATTTACAACAACAATATTAGTATTGTGTTAAGAGTCTTTATAAAATGTAAAGAAGAACCAAAATGTGTTTTCTTTTTCCTGTATAAGGCCACACGTATCCAGCATGATAAACAATTTTAAACAAGATAAAGTATCTCATGAGGGATAACGATGACCTGGTACAAGACAAGAAAATAAATATGATGCATATAATGTGACCAAGTAAAGCATGCAGACTAATTGAAGAAAATGTGAAGAGTCTTTATAAAATGTAAAGAAGAAAAAGAAGTTGAAAAAGAAAAATACCTCTGAAAAGTTGCTTGAACAGATAGGATCCGTGATAAAACTTCATTCCAGTGAAAAGAAGTTGCAATAACATACTCAATATAAGGTGTGAAGTGAAACATTCCTTCACAGTTCCTTCACAGCAGGAACGAAAGATAAAAGTCAAGGGCAGAAATAAAATAAATGAGGCAACTTTGAGATGTTCTAAGAGGTAGGGAGCCAAATTCATACTTGTTTGATTCCTGATGTCAAAAGTGTTAAAAATTCTGTCTCTTAAATTATTTTTTCTTCTTCTCTCTGGTTAGTTTTCCTTCTCTTAAGGTTACAAATTATTTTTCCTTTCTCTTATGAGTCAGGTATTTTAAAGGCCTTAACTAACTCTCTCTTCTCTCTTTATGTTGGATCACCTCTGTCTGTAAATGTGAATGACCTGCAGTATAACAGGCTTTTTAAATTATTCTTTTACTACTCTTTTTTTTTCTTTTTAGTTTTATTATAAACCTAAAACTAATTCTTTTCGTGCATCTTCCTTCGTTAAATAATTTAATTAATCCGATAGCATTTTTGAGAAAACTTTCTTTTTTCTGTTTTATTTCTACCTAGCAGACCCAGAATCATTTTATTTTATTTTATACTTAAAAAACTAAATTTTAAAACAAATATTGATTCTTACATAGCTAACAAAGAATAAATAATGAGTAAATATATATATATATATATATAATTAGAAAAATGAGATTAGAACGAGGCAGGGAGCTAAATTCATACTTGTTTGATTCCTGATGTCAAAGGTGTTAAAAATTCTGTCTCTTAAAAATAAGATTTTAAATTTATACCATAAATTTAGGATTTATTAGGTAAAAGAATTATAAACATTGTAACGATAAAAAAACATCTCAAATAAAAACATAAAAAACAAAAACTAGTTAACAGCTTTTAAAAGAATAAAGCAATGATCTCATTCCATGAATAAAAAGCTCACCAAGTCAGAATACAGCTTTCCGATAACCTCTTCCGATATGAAACAGCTCTAACCATTTCAAGGTGCTTTGAGGAGGATCAGGGTTACAGTAAGAAAACATGTGCAGTCACAAGAATGAATGGAGTGAAATTATTCTCCGTATGCATACACCTTTATACAATTGCGCCAGGAAAACAAGAACTCTCTATAAATCAAAGGGAAAAAAGAAAAAAAGAAAAAGAGAAAAAGAAGGTGGCGGTGATAGCAGAAAGAGGATTAGGGTTTCTGTGGAAAACATGAGCAGATTTTAGGGTGAACCATTCGGTGGAAGGTTACTTGCTATTAAATACAATAAAGTAGTTTGCATGTAACTCTGCGCCATCGAAAGAGATAAGATTTTTAACCATTCATTGACCAGTGACAAGATAATCCACCATTCATTTATTCACACGCAAGAACAAAAGAAATAACTTTATCACATCTTTGAAATTATAATTTAAATATAAATTGTAGTAAGTAATAATGTTAAATTATTTATACCGTATCTATCACGAGAATGAAATTTTTGTTGCATTTAAATCATATATAATATGATGTATGTACTACTTTTATAAATTTTTACAAAGAAAAGGAAAACCTTAAATAATGTGGAGATTTTAAACGTTTCTAATATTTTAAAAAATTAAAATAAAATAATTTCTTAAAATATAGGGTGTATTTTTTTAATTAATTTAGAATCTATTTCTTCTATATTTTTTTTTTAAAAAAGCTATCCCAAAACATTAGAAAGATTAAATCAACTCCAACTCCAAATAAATAAAATCTAAATTAAATTAATTTATTATATAAGAAAATAAAATTAGTGACCAGTTTTACTAAATTTTCTATCAAAACTGTAAATATTGTATTAGCAAAAACTAAAACAAATATAATTGTTTTTTTATTAAGAATAGTTTAATTAGAAAATAAATTTACTTATTTTGTAGGTCTTAATACTCCACAATATCAAAAGTATCTATTAATTTTGCTGAAGACATAATGTATCAAAAGTATTAAAAACATAGTGATTCTGGCAACATTAATTAATGTACTAATAGAGAAATCTAAGAATAATTCAAATATTTATTAAAATAATCAACATAATAGTAAAAATAAAATATAGATAAATATTTTGTGGAGAGTATAAAATCATAAAAGTTATAGTTTACCGGGTATCCAACTTTGAAAAAAATATTGCTTACGAAATAAATTATTAAATAATAAAATTATATCCTAATTTCCTATCTAAGTCCTTTTATTGGTGAGTATGTTCAAAAAAGTTCAAATTTTTAATAAAGAAGTGTCCCGAGAAAAGTTCTTACACATAGCAGTGGTTTGTTTCTACCAATTAACTATAGACCAAGAAAGACAATTTTGAGTGAATTTACATGAGTTTTGATTCACTTATTTTAGTGAAATGAGTGTTAAAGGATGTGAAGTAAAAGTAATGTTGCTAAATGAAATTTTATCAATTTTTCTTGGTTAGAAATTACAGTGATGTGATGTGTCCTGATAGATTTGAAAACATAATTCTTCTCTCCTCGCACATCCCTTCTCAACATAATTTTGTTCAAATTAAATATGTTGAATTTTTTTTTAAAACGTGTGTTTAAAAGTATGTCAAAACTTCTAATTTAATTATATCTTATTAACACAAAATTAACCTACCATGTATCCAAATTTATTCTGACCCAAAGAGAGACATCAATAGTAAAAATTGATGGAATAATTAATTGCAGGATAATTATACTACTCTCTTATCTAAATTATCACTTGTCAAACAAAATGTAGTGCATTATGGATTGCTATTAATTCCTAAATTGTTCTGAAAAAATCAATTTATTTTTTATTGGTATTATTTTGTATGATATTATAAACTGATTTAATAGTAAATAGTTGTACTTAACTGTTCAAATTTACGTCTGACCTGACACCCTAGTAATATAATAGGAGATGTAAAGGTAAGGGTACTCAATCAGTAAAAATTAAAAATGTAAGTCGAAAAGAAATTAATCAAGCAGATTTATACATCTTGAACAATATTGATGAAGTTATTTTTTAGGCTTAAATACATTTTTAGTCCTATTTTCGTAGTGTTTGTTGCAGATGGTCCTCATTTTGACAGAAAGTTTTAAATGGTCCTCATTTTTATCGAATGTTTAAAATGGTCCTCATTTTCATCATTCGTATTTTATTTGATCTTTTTTTGTAATGCCGTTTAAATCATTAACAGAGCATTGTACAGGTGGCACAATTTGTATTAGGGTGTGTTACGTGTACTATACATATGACTAATTAACGTTAATTTTTCAATTTAGGGGAAATTTTGCAATTAGGGAAATTTCTTCATCTTCATCTTCATCTTTCTTGAGCTCGGAGTTGTAGAGGAAGCAGCTAATACTTGTTATTTCATCATTGGATTGCAGTTGCGCTCTTCATTTGCAATTAGGGTTTTTTGGGTTGTGTTTGCTCATGGGTTAGGGTTTTCATAATTCTATTTTGGGGTTTGTTTGTCTTTTGATTGTTGTGATGTTCTGCATGGTTTCTAACTTACTTCCATGATTTTGTGTAGTTTGTGTCTGTAGGTGAGGTTCAGTTTGTGTCTGCATGGTTTCTAAATTAATATATGTTCAATCTATTAATTTTTGTTTAATGCTATAAGTACTAATAATCTGATCATTGCACAGGGATTAGTGTCTGCAATTCAGGACCTATTACCCACTGCTGAGCACAGCTTTTGCATGAGGCATCTGTATGCAAATTTTAGAAAAAGATTCTTTGGCAAAAAATTAAAGATACTCATGTGGAAGGCTGTTAGGAGCACACACCCAACAGTTTGGGAAAGAGTGATGTTAACAATTAAAGAGTTAAATATTGATGCTTACAAATACCTTATTGTTATACCTCCAAGGTATCTCTCTACTACAGTACAAATACCTGATTTCTGTACAAATACCTTATATAAGGAGAAAAGTTATTTGAAGTGAGGCGCATATCCATGGTTGGAGATAAGTACATAGTGATTGGGACCGTAACATACCTATATAATGGAATTGCAGGAAGAAGATTGCAGCAACACCAATTGGGAATGGAGAAACAAGATTGCCAAAACTCACCAACTGCCCAAACATTCCTTACCAGAACCCTAGCTCACTTATTTATCTCCAAATATCTAATTTCCACACCTGTATAGTACACGTAACACACCCTAATACAAATCGTGTTACCTGTACAATGCTCCGTTAATGATTTAAACAGCGTTACAGAAAAGGACCAAATAAAACACGAATTGCAAAAATGAGGACCATTTTAAACATTTGGTAAAAATGAGGACCATTTTGAACATTTTGTCAAAATGAGGACCATCCGCAACAAACACTACGAAAATGAGGACCAAAAAGGTATTTAAGCCTATTTTTTATATTTCCTAATATATTGACGAAATCAAGCTGACACACCCATAAATGAATTAAAATATTGGGCACTTAATGAACACAAGAAAACTTTATTATCTTGGTTTAAGAGAAATGTTTACTCTCAAACTAGTCTTTTCAAATCTCTATTAAGGTAAGCTCGTGGGCCTAACAATGATACCATGACATATGTAGAGATGGCAACGGGACAGGGCGGGGACGGGTTTCGCTATCTCATACTCATCCCCGTGGAAAAAATTCATCCTCATCTCTATACCCAAATCCAACGGGTATCAAACTTTTATCTTATCCTAATCCCCACAGCATAACGGGTATAATCTCGTACCAGCTAGTACCACTCGCCCAGCCACTAGCCTATGCTCGCCCAGCTAGTACCACTCGCCCAGCTAGTACCACTCGCCCAGCCACTAGTCCAGGACTGGAATTTCCTAACTTGAAAATTCGCCCAGCGAGTCTGCGAATCTGCATAATTCTGCAGATCAGTGTTCTACATAATTATGCAGATCAACTTATTGGCCCAGCGAGGATGCTTGCCCAGCGAGTAAGCAAATCTACACAATTCTACAGAAGTTGATTTAAGCAAAATTATACCTATTCAACCAATCCATACAACCTCAAAACCTCTACAGAGACCATTTGAGTATCACACATTAATTCTATCAACATAATCACACAAGTTGCATCCAATTGCACCTATAGCATACAGTTATTCTCAAACATCAGATAAAACCTAAGTATTTATCATTTTCAAACATCACAACCCAGTCTACATATCAAACACATCCATCAATTATAGAATAATCATGTAATAACATTTCTAATAGATTTGTGAGACATGATAAATATTAGCTTCCCTTACCTGAGATACTATACAGATAGTTCACAAAGAGTCCAAATACACCTCACAACCCGACAGAGTCCCCAATTCTCCCTAAGAACAACAAGAACATGATCAGAGTGCATCAATAGAACCACTGATCAGTTGAAAAACATAAGGAGAACTCAGAAGGTACATGCGGTCTAGAATGATCCGCATGCAATGAGATTTAGACAAAAATAGAGAAAAGAGCAGAAAATCAACTTACTCTGTTTGAGAAATTGATCGGACAGAAACGTAGGGCGTGTCGCAGGGATCCCCCTAGTGGTCTCTGATCGTTGAACAGATGATTACATGAGTCAGAAACTTAGAGAGAAGGCAGAGAGGATTTTAGAAACAGTTCTTATAGAGATAAAGTGTTTATAACTAATGAAACTCGTTTATTAGATTTCTATTTATATTTAAGATTTTTAATAATAAAATAATTGAGTTCCATTATTTTAAATACTTACTCATTCTAAACTACTATTTTCTAGGTCCTCACATTTTGATTCAAATGTTTAAAATAAAAATAATTTATCAAAATTTAATAAAAAGTTGAAATACGTAATTATTATAAAATAAAAAGTTATAAAAATCAAGACACAATTAAAATAAAAAAAAACATGAAAAACATATTACATCACTTTTCATTTCTATATTCATAACATAAATATACAAAAAAATTTATGAGATAAAAGTATTATTTATTAAATTAATATTTTAATGGTGAGATAAGAAATGTATTCTTTTATTTTCAGTAATAAAATAAAATACATGAAAAATACAAAAAGATAAGTTTGTGCTTAATTTCTTACCCTTTTGGTAAAAAAAAAAATATAAGAATGAAAAAATGTGAAAACTCAAAAAATATAAAAGAAAACTTCAAAATGTCTTAATAAATTTACTTATTTTTTATTATACTTAGTTTTATATTTATTATTTATTCACATTAAATGTTATGTTCTACTAAAAAGAAATAAAAATTTTATTTAATTTAATTTTCATTAAAATAATATACTAATATAATTTTCTTTTTTAAAAAAACTTAAGAAGAGCGTGGCCTTCTGACGAACCTGAAACCTGAGATCCGCCCGCAAATATGCACATTGTAGTGAACAAATATGAGACTTATAGTGTGTTTTTTTTTTATAATAGGTCAAAATACAGAAATGAAAGTAAATACAAATTTATAGAGTAAAAAATGTGACTTCTAATGCTTTAAAAATATTGAAGTTAAATTTTAAGATTGAATTCTATTATTTAAAAAAAGAATATGATAAATCATAGTTTTGGATAAAAAAAAATTATTTGAAGACAAGCCTTCTATTATAATTTTTTTTTCAATTTTCCAATTTAAAATAATAAAATATAAAATATAACTGATATTTATCTTTTCTGTTCCATGTAAAACCCTCTTTTTCTGCCCTAAAAATTTAAAGGGCCTAGCCCATATGTTGGGCCTAAAGGCTAGCCCATAGGGTTTAGCTACTTCATGAGTTCTGCTAGGGTTTGTCTCAGTTCTTCGTCAAGCTAATTGAACTCCACTTCGGTTTCACTATTTCCAGCTCGCCAAACTTTTCTTGGAGCTGTGGTGCTTCTCCGTAGTGTACTCGTGGTATTTGCTATCATCTGTCCAAGTAAGGGAAGTTAGGGTTTCACATATTTTAAACTATTTTGCTTGTTCTTGTGAATTCGTGTTTAAAATGCTTGGTGGAAGCGTTCTTGCATGAAACTGAACTAATTGTTGGCTTGACTGTGTGTTCCTGCATTTGCTCGTGTGAAAAACAGGGAAGATTTGTCAAACTCGCCTAGGCGAGTGTGTCTTTCGCCCAAATGAGAAACTCTTGCCTAAGCGAGGAGCTCTCGCCTAAGCGAGAATGACAGTGGCTCGCCCCTCCTCTGTTTCGAGTTGTCATCTGAGCGAGATGGGTTAGCTCGAGCAAGAACTTGAAGTGCCCCTTGCTTGAAATCTCGCTCAGGCGAGAGCTGGTGGCTTGAGCGAGGGATCCTGAGTGAGAGCTGCTAGTTTGAGTGAGGTTGACAACAATGTGCTTGGAGGATTGTATGTTTCCCCTGTTTGCATTTATTGGTTGCATGATTTGTTTGACTTGGCCCCTTTAAAGCATGAAGTATGTGAATATGTATGTAATATCTGATTGGTGGTGCCATCTGTATTGTATGAGACTAAATGGGGAGGAGATGTTGTCATGTTGAAGTGGAAAGTGTGAATTTGTTGGATGGTTGGTTATATATATAGTTGGCATGAGATTGGTATGCATGAAATTTTTATGCGGGTTGGTGAGACATGATTTTGGTATGGTTAGGACGTAATTCCTTGAATCTTTATGTGAGATCTCATGGTGGTGCCTCATTTGTCAGGAGGTAATTCCACGTGGTTTCGTGGTGGTGCCTCATTGGTCAAGACGTAATTCCAAGGGGTTTTTGTGGTGGTGCCTCATTCGTCAGGACGTAATTCCACGGGGTTTCGTGATGGTGCCTCATTGGTCAAGACGTAATTCCACATGGTTTCGTGGTGGTGCCTTATTGGTCAGGACGTAATTCCACAGGGTTTTCGTGGTGGTGCCTCATTGGTCAAGACGTAATTTCACGAGGTTTCGTGTTGGTGCCTCATTGATCAGAACGTAATTCCACGGGGTCTCGTGTTGGTACCTCATTGGTTAGGACGTAATTCCACGAGGTTTCATGGTGGTGCCTCATTGGTCAGGACATAATTCCATGACCCCTGTTAGTGGGAGCTTATGGTGGTCCCTCATGCATAAGACGTAATTCCACGAAGTTCGTGGTGGTGCCTTATTATATAATTTAGTAAGGATTCAAGTAAGGATTACATCCTGACACTCTAAAGAGTCAGTTAGTATCCCGTAAAATGTACTGACTGAAGTGGTGAGAGTAGCAAGAGGTCCTAGTCTTTGACAGGATAATGGCCTTGAATGTTTGAAGGCTAACCTTGTGAGTGGTAGGGTGAAATCCATTGGCAATTGGCTCTGCAGAGCAGTAGAGGCCATCACAAATGCAAGCATCCAATGAATTTGACTGATTATATGTATCCGAATAATCGTGTCTTTGTGTCTTAGTGTTTTGCTTATTGGTCATTATATGTTTGTGTTGATTTATATATCTTGGACTTTTAAATTGTATGCAATACTATGATAAAACCTTTTTCACTCTAGCTTACCCTTTCTACTTGTTTTTATGTTCAGTGTGTGGTTTTCTCCTTTTGCGATGATCATCAATTTATTGATGTGAGCAGATGTGGGAACCCCTAGTGTTCATCAGGGTGATGGAAATTTCACTGTGTAGCCTGGCTTGTGGTTGTATCTCATTCCTTCAAGTACTGCTTGTAGGCATTGTTGCCTAGGTGTTTGGTCAATTGTCAGACTTTCACCCTTGTATGTTTGCCACATGTTTGGGTGAATTAATATGTTAAAGAATGAAATGAGTGGTGTTGGATGTATTGAATGGTTGATGGGCTGAAATTAATGAGTTTAGCATGATCTTGGTATGGATAATGACTTTATATCGGTTGGAGAAACATGATTTTTGTGTGGTCAGGACGTAATTCCACAATGATTGCGTGGTGGTGCCTCATTTGGTCAGGACGTAATTTCATGAACTCTTTAGGTGAGGTTTCATGGTGGTGCCTCATGGTCAGGACGTAATTCCATGACCCTTGTTAGTAGGAGCTCATGGTGGTGCCTTATACTTAGGACATAACTCCACGAAGTTCGTGGTGGTGCCTTATACTTAGGACGTAATTCCACGAAGTTCGTGGTGGTGCCTCATTATATAATTTAATAAGTATTCAAGTAAGGATTGCATCCTGACACTCTAAAGAGTTAGTTAGTCTCACATAGAGCGTACTAACTCAAGTGGTGAGAGTAGCAGGAGGCCTTAGATATTTGAAGGCTAACCTTGTGAGTGGTAGGGTGAAACCCATTAGCAATTGGCTCTGCAGAGCATTAGAGGCCACCACAAGTGCGAGCATCCAGTGAATCCGACTAATTATATGTATCCGGATAAGTCGTGTCTTGAGTCTTAGTGTATTGTTTGTGAGTCATGACATGATTGGGTGATGTATGTAACTTTGACTATGAAATTGTATGCAATTGTATGATAAAACGTTTTTCTACTCTAGCTTGCCCTTTCTGCTTGTTGTATGTTTTGTGTGTGGTTTTCTCTTTTTGCGATGATCATCAATTTATTGGTGTGAACAGATGTGACAACTCCTTGTGGTCATTAGGATGATGGAGACTCCACTGCATAGCTTTGGGTTGGATTCCGCTGTCCAAGTTTCTTTTAGGGTTGTAGCCCATGTATTTGTCCGCCTCTTGGGTAATTATTTTGAATATTGTCAATCCTTGTACTTTGTTTTGTATTGACATCGTGGTGTGTCTCAGTATTTCATTTTAGTACCTTGGATATTTGTAAGGAGTGACGTTATACTCCATGACTTTGCTTCTTATATTGTTCTGTGTGACATTTCATTTAATTAAGATTATTATTTAAATGGGGTGTTACATGGTGTGTCTTAGTTTTCTTTCTGATATGTTCGGATGACTATAAGATCCTTATATTTTAAGTCTCGTGTCCTTTTGATATTTAATTTATGTAATGTTTTATTTAAATAGATTTATCTATTAAAATGAGACGTTACATTCCTATAATATATTCATGTATTTTATGTAATGACAATTTTATGTGAGAAAGAAGAAACAAAGGACGTTGGAAGCAATTAAGAGAGGATTATTTTGAAATGTCTGGATAGAGGCATTGTATTCTCCCGTATTTTAAGAAATTTTTATATTTCATATTATTTTATTTTCATTTTTTTAAAAATTATTTTATTACTCTTTTCTTTTTCTTTTCTAAGACCATTTGAAACATCAAATAACAGAAATTTTATGAAATTAATGGATTTTTTTTTCTCAAAAGAAAAGAAAAACATTATTTTTTTGTAATTTAATTTTTTTTCTATTATTTGTATTTTATCATTTTTTATTTTCAAAGTTAATTTTTACTTAATTTTTATGTTGTTATCCGAACATAATTAAATATTAACATTATGGATAATTTAATATTAAATGTTTAAAATGACTAATTTAGAAATGGACTATTTATTTAATAATATTCTTCTTAAGAAAATGAGAAGTAAATTTAATGAACATACAATATACAGGACGAGTTTTAGAGAACAAATGATTCTTTTATTTCCTTCATCAAATTCTCTTGTAATCTTTACAAGAACATATACTAAACAAATAATCTATTTTAAGAAATATTCATTTTAAATATTTAATATCTAATTCATCCCTTTCGATATTACATTAGTTTCAACGTTTCTCTACACACAATTATTTGTTTAATTTAGATGATTTGAAACATTAAATAAAAGGTCACAAAACGAGTTGGTATGGTTCTTTTACTCGACTCAAGAGCTGTGAAAATATAGCAGGTTGGGTCAAATTTTTTAAAGATAACGGGTTGAGGTTGACAATCATACCTACCTATAATGCAATGCAATAATATTTCAACTTGGATCACGTATTCATGTTCAATACGTATCATGTCCAATACTTTAAGATACTTTAACAATATTTATTAATGAAGTATTTACTTTATAAAATCTTAGTACATTACAATAAAATCTTTGTATAGTAAACAATATTAGTAACAAAAAATAATTAGTCACTGTATAGTAACCAAATTGACAACTAAAATAGTTTCAAAAAATTATAATTGGTCTCTAAATTGATAATTAAAATAATTTCAATTATGAATTGGTTTTTAAATGGTCACTAACATTAGCTACCATGTTTTGGATTCACACATTAACAATCATATATTTATTATATTTGTAAGAATTAATTTACATTTGTTAATATTTATATATCACATATCGTATTCTATTATTTTGAAAATAAACGTATCGACGTATCGGATACATGTCGTATATAATACACGAATCGTATCTGTACATCATAAATACCCACCAATGGACAGCTAGCAAGTAGCCCATCAATTTTGATTTTGATTTTGATTTTGATTTTGATTTGGTTACTACTGCAGTTGAAAGTGATAGGTGAAAAATTAAAGAATCGCATCTAATACAGTGATAAATTCTCAATACAATGGCTGGAAAAAGAGACAATTTAAATATATATATTCTCCTTTAATTCTAAACCGTAGCAAAGTTCTAAGATTTAAATATCACAATATCTATTTTATCATTTAAACTGAGCCAATAACTATTGAACTATGTATTATAAATAACTTTTCATATATACAGAATTTTATATATTTTATTTTTTTATCAGTAATGACTCGTATATAAATAAAAAAATATACATTATGATTCTTCGATCCTTATACAAAACCCATGAAAATAAAGACGAAAAAAATAAATTTATAATTCTAAATCTTCTTTTCAAATTGCATTAATTATTAATTATTGTGTGCATAAAAAACACAAACATGTGATTCCTCGTGTGCATAAAAACACAAACAAAATTCAAATTAAAAAACTTTGCATTAATGCTAATATTTACTATCATTACATGTCGTCTGAATCTGTATTTGGTTTCGGCCTATAGTCCCAGTTGAGCTGATTGGTTGAGAAAAGAGGCAAAGAAAAACGATTTTCAACGAAAACAAAATTCATTGAAAAGCTAAAACCTGCTGTGTCATTGTGCATAAATATGTGTTCTATGTAAATGACGAAATTGCCAAGTTAGAATCAGTGCAGAAATTGCTAAGTTTTTACAATATGAACCAACTTATAAGTCTGCACATCTAATTCACCTTATATATGAACAGAACACAGTGAATTGATTCCTATGGTCCCATTTGAACTCATTGGTTAAAAAAGAGGCAAAGAAAAACTGTTTTCAACAAAAACAAGATTTATTGAAAACCTAAACCTGCTGCATTATTGTATATAAATAGATAAATATACATATAATATATAATAGATTGACGAAGGATGCATTCACTTAGTTTCTCGTTTCTTCCCAATGTTTTTCACATTTGCGATAATCAGGACTTGCTTTATGAGAGGAAACAAACACAACAGTAAATTGCTTCATTTAATGTTCAGAAAGATTACAATTTTCAATAAAAAAATGCTATATATTAAAGAGCTGAACACCGTTGTCAATGGCCATCATGCACAAATACGAATCCCTAGTGAAGCAACAGTCACCAAATTAGTGAGTTGGAATGAGTGGAAGGGTCAGAAAACCCTAGATTTTGCAGAGAGGTTTTGTTTCTTCACGAAAATTTGTCTATATACACAATTAATGGTAAGATCTCTCTTCTATTATTGTTTGGTGATAAGTTTCAAAAGATATAATCAACAATATTTTCCATATTCTAAAGAATTTATTATGTTAAAATTTAAAATAACAACTGTTATTATTATTATTATTATTATTATTATTATTATCAAATAAAAAAAATATATCACAAAATAAATTTAGAAAATTATATTAAACCTCAGTGTAAACTCTAACATCTCAATAATTTAGCAGAATAAATCAATCATTCACCTTTCTTTCTTAATTCTATTCATTTTTCGCTCTTTGATTATATGATGATAAATTATTTTGAACCAGCTAGGATACAGAGAGAGTACAGTCAATTGGCTCTTTCATACTCAGCCTATGGTCTCAGTGTAGTTGAGCTCATTGGTCGAATAAAGAGGCAAAGAAAAACGGTTTTCAATGAAAACAAGATCATTGAAAAGCTAAGCTTGCTGCGTCGGAGAGCACAGTGGTTCCACCTTAGATTTAGATTTTCAGAGAGGTTCGCTCATCCTTTGTTTCTTCTTCTGTCCTCTGTTTCTTCTTAAAAAAAGTAGCTAAATTTTTAATTCAAAAATAATTTGCTGAATTTTTTATATCTTAAATATGTCGTGACATAAACCATTTCAAGAATATTCAAAACACATTGATTTCTATAATAAAAAAATAAGTTACTTGACTATATATATATTTCAAATATTGGTAGAACACTAAACAAAACGTTTTATGTCCTAAAAATATTGGGTATTCCAAATATAAATTAATCATATATTGTAGATCTTAAATTTATTAAAGCCTATAAAATATTTTAAAAATGCAGTGAAGCATATAATAATATTCTAACATAGAAGAGAGAAATATTTTATTAAATTTGCATATATTTGAAGTCACTTATCTAAGTAAAAATGGTATACTCATTTTTGTTTCATGTACGACAGACTTCTTTGGAGTGAACCTCTATCATTATAGGTAGTGATACCAAATACTCATATTTTATATTTTAGAATTAATTTAGTGTTTAATTTTTAATACACTTTTTAAAAAAAGTATCAGAAAACATGGTAAATAACTAAATAAAAACTAACTATCCAAGTAAACAAAATTTAATTTAAACTAATTCGTTGTATAAGAAAATAAAATAAAGACTACCATTAAAAAAAAATTCTTTTGAAACTGCAGAATATTATAAACTTTCAAAAGACGAAACAAACATTGTTTTCTTATCGGGAACAATTTTATTTAAAAAGTAGATTTACATACTTTTTATGTTCTTAATATGTGTATCATTTTTTTCGTTTTAGTTCCATTAATTTTTTTCCAACAGTCACTTCTAAATTAAATATTTTATTTTTACGTTTTTTCACCTATGCATGATTATTCGTGTATTTATTAATTTCTTTAATGATCTGAGATGATACGTAGAAAAGTCAAGAAAAATGAATAACCATAACTTTATATATATATATATATATATATATATATATATATATATATATATATATATATATATATATATATAATATTATTTCAAAAACATTCCAACAATATTATAAAAATTTATAAAAACATAGAAAAATAGAGCTAATAATATTAATGTACATATTCAATCCACCTTTAAAATTTATAAATAATAAATAATTCATACATATTGATGCAATAAAACTATTTATTATGAACAACATTTATAATTAATTCTATATATTTCAAATAATGGATTATATGGTTAAGGAAAATAGTAAACTAGTCTTGTTAAATACGATTCTACATTGCTAACAATTGGTCAAAACAAAAGATCTAAAATTCTTTCTTAAATTGAAACTATTAGAAATATATATAATACATACATCTAACTAGTTAAATAAAAAAATACAACTATAAATAGTAATTAAATTAGAAAAAAATTCATTTCATTTTGTGTTCCACTAAAATAAAATAAAAAAAAAATTTATTCATTGATACAATAGTGAACAACCCTTGTGTAAAAAAAAAAAAAACAAATGTGAGAACAAGCAAAGAGCGCTACCAGAGAAAGATTTTCAAACCATCTTTCACCTCGATCTCTAAACAATGTGAAACTATTGGATGGGGTAGGGACAACAAACATAACTTAATATATGAAGATGTTAGAATGACTTACAATGATTCTAAACTATATTTAAATGAAATTTAGACATAACACTACAACAACATTGTTAATTTGTGAGGGAAATTAGCGAGACAAAATATATCTTAGTAATTTTTAGCTATTTAGCAAGGGATCAACAACAAAAATATTTCGTAGCTAATTTGCGAGGGAATGTATTTCTCACTAATTTCTTGTTATTTAGCAAGGGATTAGTGACAAAAAAATTTCGTAGTAAATTTAGTGAGAGGAATCATTTCTTACCAATTTCACGCTATTTAGTGAGGGATCAGCAAGAAAAAAATTTCGTAGTAAACTTACAAGAAAAAAGTGAGAGAAATAAATTATCATTATTCTTTCGCATTTTAGCGAGAGGTTAGTGACAACAATATTCTGTAGCTAATTTGAAAGAAAAATTAGCAAAGAAAATTATTTCTTACTAATTTCTCACTATCTAGCAAGAGATTAACGACAAAAAAATTTTGTAGCTAATTTGAAACAAAGTAACTGTGTTTGAGAGAGGTAGGTCACTTTATGGTTGTTCGTAAAAAAATTCAAATTTATTTAGTTATGATAATTTTTTTTTATTCATTTTATTTGTCAAATTTTCAAAATAAAAATTGATTAATTAATTTATATGACTAAAATATATTATATTGGTGTTATAATTTTCATATCTTAATTTATTTGGAAAATTTTAATTATTAAATAAATTATTTATTATAAATATAAATTATATATAACTATTATGTTTATAAAACAAAATATTTTATTTAAATTAATCATACATTTAAAACTAATGCGGTTGTATAAACTAATGCGAGACTAATACAAAATCATATTTAATCATACTGGAATGCAGTTGTATAGATACCAAGTTTTAAAGTCGGTGATTATTGGATTGAGTTGCTACAGTAGACGACAAAGAAGGTTAGTTTAATCCAAGATTGGATGCGAGCGCCACAGAACAGACACAAGCTGTATGCAAATATGAGGAAAAGGTCGTGGGAGTTTTAGGCTGGAGAGCATGTGATTCTCAGGATTACTCCAACTACCTGCAACGAAAGAGCGATCAAACTCAAGAAGCAGACTCGAAAATTCATCGTACCATATCAGATAATACGGAGGATAAGTCCACCAGCCTATGAGATCGCTTTACAACCGCACTTGGCAAACTTGCATATGGGATTTACAGTTAAGGAAGTACATTGCAAGTCTTACGCATGTGTTGGAGGAGGACGACGTCTAGGTGCGTGAGGATCTAATAGTGGGAGTTGGGCCAGTGTGAATCTTGGATTCTCAAGTCAAACAACTCAAAGGGAAGGATATCAGGACTGTGAAAGTCCTCTGGGATGAGGCAACCCAAGAGATGACTTGGGAGATGGAAGACCTCATGAGGCAGCTCTATCCGCATCTATTTTTGGGTAAGTCAAATTTTTGAGGATGAAAATTTATAAGGTGTGATATTAATTATAGTTATTTCAAAAAATCAATTAATTGCACGTGATATCAATTTTATTTATTATATTTAAGCCATGAGAGAAAGAAGGAATGATGTATACAAAAATGCGTATAGAAATGCACAAGAAGTGTTTGGTGAAAAACAACTCAAAGAAAACTTGCTTATTGATTTATTAGAACATTTGTTCAAAATATAGAGTACAATGTTCCATCATATAAAAATAAAAAGAAAAACCTAATAAAACATAATAACATGGGATTTCAACTTTATGAGGATTTCTTTGTGTGAGTCAAAAATCTTGGTTTGTTTCTTTGTTCAAAAGTGTAATTTTGGTGTATGATTTGTAAAACTTTTGAATATAGTAGGAACCAGACTCAGGTTATCCTGGTAAACTGATGTAGCTCTATGATTTAGTGAACCCATATAAAAACATGTGTCACTCTCTTTTCTTCATCTCTCTCACTTTAAAAACATAAGAAAACCAAGTAAATCATTCTTTATTGAGTTTAAATTCATTTCTTTATTGTTTAGAACAAGTCTTGTGTGCAAAAATTTGTTGTTTAAGTTAAACTTGCGAATTCTGCATTCTGCATAATTTCCCAGGAATTTAGCCGATTGATTTAAAATTGTAATCAACTAATTCATAGGCTCAAGAACAAATTAATCTGTTGTTTTATTTTTTGACCGATTGAAAATGTATTGTTCTACAACTTTTATAACAATAATATTTAGAAAACAATGATGAATCCTATTTTGAAAATGCAATGGAATTAAACTATTTTCTTTACTATTATTTTTATCTCTTTTTTATCTTTTCAATTTCTTTCTTTGTTTATCTTAATCCTCTAATATTTTTATTATTTTATTTGATTAACTCTTTTATATAGTTTTTATAAGAACTAATTTGTTAAGAATCAATTTTTGTGTTCGTTGGGAGACAACTTAGGGTTGACTTTACCCTTTCTATTTTGTTGGCTATTATCTTAGCAATACTAACATTGCTATAGTTTAGTAGTATTAATTTGATCGCGTCAATGACAACGTTATCACATTGCTAAAAGAAAACATCGTCATCTTATTGAGACTACAAGATCATTTTTGTTATTTACTGATATTCCAAGTTTCTTCTTGGGGAAGCCATTCTTATAGCAATTCATGTTGTGAATCGGATCCCGACTTCATATAATTTTGGTTTGTCTCCTTTTAAAAAATTATATGGTAATGCACCTAGATTACTCTACTTTGCATGTATTTGAATGTACTTGTTTATGTTCTAAAACAACATCTTGAGCGAACAAAACTATCAATCAAGTCTACTTTTTGTGTCTTTTTAGGATACAAGCTTGGTCAAAGAGGATATCATTGCTTTGATCTAGTTAGTCAGAAATTGTATGTCTCACGTCATGTGTTTTAAGAACATATTCCACCTTTTCTATTCTAGCTAGCTCACATTATTTGACTACATCTGATGTCATTAGAATTGATCCTTTTGATATTGATGATTATACACCTACTTTCGTACCAACTCCAAAACATGTCTTAAAACCAATTATAGACACTACACCAAAGGTTGTACCCGTTGATCCCCTTAGTACACCTACTCAATCATCACCTGAGATTGCGATTTCTTTGCCACATATTCGACCCAACCATAATCGTAAGTCTACTCAACTACCATATTTTTTTTATTCCTCTTATTCAGGCTCATTTGCTGCTTTTATTCCCTAAAAGAATGAGGATCTACCACTAAAAGAATTGTTATAATCTACGCCTAAAATTCATTGATGATATCTACGAATTACCTACGAAATAAATTTTATAGGTAATCAGTTAATTGATAACTTTATCTACAAAATTTGCATTTGTAGATAACTTCCCTACGAACTTTATCTACAAAATTAAGACGTAGAAAATTATATAAAAACAACCTACGAAACAAAGGTGTCAAAAATTATATACAAAATTATTCGTGGAAAAAGTAGTACTCAAGTCTCCTATGAAATACTGCTTAGTTTTCGTAGATAATTTATTACTCAAGTTTCCGACAAAATATTACTTAGTTTTCATAAATAATTTAACAACGGAAATTTTCATAAATAAATTATTTACGAAATATTTCGTAAATAACTTAAATATAAAAAAATAAATTTTTGTAACAACCCATATAACATCTTCAAATGAATCAAATTAAGGTTCACAATACAAAATATAATTTAAACCTATGCTTATTTCAGAATCTTTATTTCTAGTCAAACCAATGTTTATATCGAACCATGTTTTAAAATCCATACACAAAAAAAAGGTTAGTAGAAAAATAAAATAGAAGATTTATAGTTTTATAAAACGTGTCATTAACTCAAGCCAAACATAGAGTTAAACTTGTAGTTGTTGGGATATTAAACTTGATCCAAATGAATTCACAGGCACGCCAACGAAACATAGACGAAACATAGAAGGGTTTATAAAGGGAAAAGGCAAGAGAATTACGTGACTCAGTTTTAGTATCAATCACCTCTAAAAGAATTAAAAGACAGAAAAATAAAAGAACATCACACTAACCTCTGATAACGTGTATAAAATTTACAAAGGAAAGTTACTGATAAAACCTTCACTACCCTCTAAACTACTAGAACGTTAATATTGTTAGTTCATACATTGAGATCTGAAACCCTCTTTACATCCATTACATGAAGAACACATTCCCATCACTTCGCCAAGCTTTTGAAAGCTCAAATGATTAACATAGGATGACCATAATGTTTTGAGATGAATAAATAAGGAGACCACTATGATAGTAATAAAAACATATAATATAAATGTAATTTAAAAATATATAAAGAGATTTTATTATAGTATACTTTTGTAAACACATCTTTTACAAGTTTCTGCTATATATAGGGTTCAACATTTAACAGTGACATCCGAACATCTCATATCCATTTATTTGATACTCCTGACATTACCAAACACAATGAACAATATGCTATGCCAAGAGCTATGATGTCTAGACACGGATATGGATACGGATACGACACGGATACAGATACGAAGATACGGTAAAATTGAAATAGTACAAGACACGGACACAACAATATATATATAATCTTAAAAAAAATATACTAAGTGAATCTTATAAAAAATATATATAATCTAATAATTATATTTCATAATAAAAAAATAAAATAAACATTTAAAATATCAAGTCTTATATATCTTATTGATTTTATTTTTGTTGCTTATCTTTATTTTATTTTGATAAAAGATAAGAAAGCTTTGATTTTCTTTTTAATTTTAAATTTTTTTGGATTTTCCTTTATTCTCTCAGAAATATCAATTTTTTTATAAGTGTATATAATATATAATGAATATCTTCAACGTGAATATATGTCGAAATGTTCCATTCGTGAAAATTTTTCTTTTAAAATTTGAGATTCGCAAAAACTTTTCCCAAATTACGTATAATGCAGTGTCCAAATAAATGGAGGCGTATCTGATGCAGTGTCGAAATTGATCGCCGCGTCTGAACCATGAGCAAGCTCCGGACACGGTGTCATGCAGGTGTCTGGGCCGCCTCCGTGTCGGTGTCCGTTTCGGGAGCGGGAAGCACGTTCCAAACGACGTGTCAGAGCATCACAGGCCAAGGGTACTGCCTTCAATATCTTCAAATGATCCATTCTTATCACCACCTTCATTACAAGTTGGTGTTCAAGACAATTAGAAAACAAAGAACATTTCTTAGAAGGAAATAAAAAGAACAAGGCTAATGTAAAACGTTCCCAGAAGTTTTTGATGGTCTTATACCACCATCTGTCTTATGGCATAGTAAAGTTCAGCCATTTATGAACTTATTATTAAAACGTAACTCTCCACGACAATCAAATTTATACAATACTACAAACGTAACTCTCCGAGATAATTACAAAAAGATGATAATAACATGTTAATTTCATGCAGAAAATATTTTCTAAACACCTATTAAATGTGAATGGAATATGTCAAGTACTTACTGTGGCTGGGTTTGGGATTAAGGATTCTCTCACTTAATCTCTTTACACTTGGAGAAAAAAATGAAGGGCAAGTGAAATCAACCTTAAACATCTGTGAATTTAAAAACAGGAAGAATTCAATTAATTACAAAAAGAGAGATATACGTGAACAACTATTTCATAATTGGTTTCATAAAGCACCATGCTCATGTTATAATGGTTCAGATTTTATAGTCAAACATAAATGACTTGTGCTAATCAACAATACAATGATATCTACCTACTAGCCCAATATTTATAAACACGCTTAAATATACAAAGCTCAGGTGCAGTAGTTAAATAAAAACCTAAACTTTGAGTAGTTTCAAAGAAATTGTGGTGTTAATGGTGAAGACCGTGACATCAAGAATATTTGTCAATCCCTGAATGGTTAAAAATATTTTAGAATATTATACAATTATATTCTCAAATTTGTTCCATGTAACTTTTTCTAAGATATATGATTTTTTTGTTGTTGCAGTTGATAAAGAAATTAAGATTCTATGCCCATTAAACATAACTCAAAGGTCGTGAAGAGTTTAAATAATAGTTTTCACAACAAAAATATTTCATACTACCATATAGTGATTGTAAGGCTCAATTATTTTCTATTCTTACACTACAAAAAAAAAAATGCATTTTAGTGACCACCCATTTTGGTCGCTAAATTATCAAAAATCGGTCGCAAATCGTTTAGCGATCGAAATAGAGACTAAACAGAACTAGTGGCGAAAACCCTAGTCGCAAATTACTTAGCGACCGAATCGAAATTTGGTCGCTAAATAGCCACTGAAATTATGGTCACTAATCGGTCACTAAAAATTTGGTCATCTTAAAGTATTGGAGACCAATTTAGCCACTAGAATTTCAGTCTCTAATTCGGTCGCTAAAAGTGAATAACTTTAATTTAATAAATCTATTTTTCGGTCGCTAATTTAGTCACTAATAAATAAAATTTTTAATTTAATTAAAATACTTATTGGTGGCTAAATAAAGGACTAAATTAATAATTAAATGATGGTCAAATCGGTGAAATAGTTGCTAAAATATCTATATGTTACTAATTTAATTTAATAATTTAATAAATCAATTGATAATACTTGCTAATATATCTATAGGTTACTACCAATACAATTTTGATTATATTGGTTTTTTCCTACATTGTCCATTCTAAATATATTAGAATTTCTCATTATATTAAAAAAAATACCACAATTGTAGAAAATTTATAATATATAATTAAAAGTAACAAATATTAAAAGTACATTGTTCATATCTAAATTTAAAGATACAAATAAATACAAAGATTTATCGATTCCTATTTTCATTTCATTAATTAATTTTTATTGTTGTGAATGGTTTAAGTGTTCTCCTTCTTCGATTTCTATTTTCATCCAAAAATCCTATAATTTAAAGTTAATCACATAACAAATAACAAGGTAAAAATAATAAAAAAATTAAGTTAACCACAATAAAAAAATAAATAACACATAATAATAAAATTCATTCACTAATGCAAAATTATAAAATATTTCACGACTAATCAATTACATACGGTAACTTCTAAATCTTGAAAAATAATAAAAAAATACAAAACTCTTCGGCTACCACCCAACACCATTCATCCCGCAAGCACAACCACGCCGGAACGACAACTCTTCTGCCCTCACCCAACACCATTCATCTCGCAAGCACAACAACACCAAAAAGACGACACCCACCTTTCACGGAGAACACTAACCACCATTACACAATCCATATGCACCTTGCCACCATCTACAAAGTCACTGTAGTTCCCCAAACAAAGTCACCCAACACCATTCACCTACACAAAAAAAAAAACAAATTCATCACAAACCATCACAGATCCATGCCTCAACCATCATCATACATTAATTCATCTTCCTCACTCTGAGTTTCGAACAGATAACAAAGCGGTGGAGTGGCCAGAGAGCGAAAGCACTGGAAACCAAGCGCTGAATAAACCCCTGCACAAAAGTGAAAGCGCCGGTGACGAAAGTGAGATTCAAGAAGACGAATAAGCAATTATATTGTGGAAGAAGACAAAAAGTGGCCGTTCATAGTGGCGTCAGATACTGACTGCAAGTTTGAGACACCTCTCGAAGTATGAGTTGTGATGTCTGGCCGCCTATTTTGGTTTGAGAGGCCGTAGAAATGGTTTAGGAAAACAATAACTAGGGTTTTTATGTGTCATCAATTTTTCAATTGGGCTGGTATTTGAATTGGGTCAAATTAGGGTTTTTAAAAGATTTTTAAACCAATTAGGAATTAGAGATTTTATTATATCATTTAATACTAACTACAATTCCATGAAAATAGGATTTATTACAAACTTAAAAAAATAAGAATAGAAATAATAGATATCATTGAATTAATTGATTAATTAAAATATAATATTATAAAGGAAAGAAAATTTAAAATAAATGTTTTCCTAAAATTAAAATTATTTTTATTAAAAATATTTAAATAAACACATTAATTAACACAAAAATTAAAAAGTTATTTTTATCAGTGGAGGTTGTGATGGTGGTGATGTTGGTTATGGTGGTGGTCGTGGTGGTGGTGGATGTGGTGGTGGTGATTTGGTTATGGTGGTGATGTTGGTTATGGTGGTGGTGATGGTGGTGGTTGTGGTGGTGGTGATAGAGGTTATGGTGTTGGTGGTGATTGTGGTGGTGATGGTGGTGGTGATGGTAGGGGTGGGGAAAAAATTGTAAAAGTAAATAATTTAGTTATTTTATAATTTATATTAAATACTAATTTAAATTTTGTTATCATTTTAGTTTAATCTAATTACATAATTTTATAAAAAAATATGTATATGGTTTAACGACTAAAAATATTTGGTGGCTAAATATCATATTAAATATAATTTATAAAATAAAATTTATTTTGGTCGCTAAATTGGTGGCTAAAACATTACATATTAAAGAATATTTAGTGACTAAACATATTCGGTGGCTAAATATCATATTAAATATATTTAATAAAAAAACATTATTTTGGCCGCTAAATCGGTGGCTAAAAAAACATTATTTTGGTCGCTAAATCGGTGGCTAAAACATTACAAATTAAATAATGTTTAACGACCAAAATTATTCGGTGGCTGAATATCATATTAAATATATTTTATAAAATAAAATTTATTTTGGTCACTAAATCGGTGGCTAAAACATTATATATCAAATAATAATTAGCGACAAAAAATATTTGGTGGCTAATGACCATATTAAATATATTTTACAGAATAAGATTTATTTCGGTCGCTAAATCAGTGGCTAAAACATAATATTTAGAGACTAAAAATAGTTGGTCGTTGTTTCAGTCGCTATATGAATAAGAGTTATTGTACATTTTTTCAGTCGCTAAATTGGTGGCTATTTGCGACTACTATGAATCGGTGGCTATTTCAGTCATAATTTGCGACTAAATTATTTCGGTGACTAATATCGGTGACTAAATTGCATTTTTCTAGTAATGTTATTTTTAACGGCGGCTCCTAATCAGTTGGACCTAAAGGCTGACTCATAGGGTGTCAAGGCCTCTAAAGCAGCCAATGTCCCTTATTCTACACTCACTTGCCAAAATCAGTGCTCTCACTCTTCTCTTTTCTCTACACATAAGCTCTGCTAGGGTTTGGGTGTTACCCTTCTTCACGTTAGCTCAACTCTATTCTTCAGTCCATGTAAGTTGATTCTCATTCTCCACTGTACCTTTTTCATTCCCAGCTCTATCATCATGATTCTAACTAGGGTTCACCATGGTAACCCATTTTGAATCTATTCCATTATTTTACAGCTCGTGAATCTGCTTCGTGGTCAGTAGTACTCACTTGCTTGGGTGTTAGGATATTCTCCTAGCTTTTTCCAAGCAAGGGAAGCTAGGGTTTATGTTTTTAAAGTTATTTTGCCGATTTTCTGTCTGTTTGTATGGCTGTGATGCTTGAATGAGGCTGTTGGTCGAGTAAAAATGTATGGTGTACGAGTATGTTTGATTGATGTGGCGTTACTCTTTTTTCAACACTGAACACTTTTTGTAAAATGAAGGTTCCTACTTCGTTAACCGTTGGATCAAGCTGAAACTTTAACAGTTGATCCTTAATACATAATTCTTGACTTTGACTGGTCGAATCTTGAATCAGAGCTCTGTAGTGAGAGCAATTTTTATCACAATATCACTGTAGTTTGGTTGTTGACAACATTGAACTTTGTTGCTTGTTTGGTGCATAACTTTCTTTATAGTTATTCAATTAAGTTGGTTCTTGTTTCATTTGGTTCTTGATTTAATCATATTTAATTTGAATATAAATACAAAATTTTTGGAGCTTTACACAAGCTGCAATTTTATTTCTAAAATCCCAAAATCGTTTGCATAATGTGTTGTAAAGTTGGATTGCTATGTTAAAGCTTGAGATGAGTGAATATGCTTGAGTAAAATGGTTTATGGGTTGTGAATGATGATTTTGGGATGATCTTGTCGTGTAATGAGTATGAGATGGTTAGTTATAAAAGTGACATGGAATTGGTATGAGCAATAATGTTATATTGATTGATGGAACATGATGTTGGTGTGGTCAGAACGTAATTCCATGAGTCTCTAGGTGAGATCTCATGATGGTGCCTCATTTGGTCATGATGGAATTCCATGACCCCTGTTAGTGGGAGTTCATGATGGTGCCTCATTTATATAATTTAGTAAGGATTCAAGGTAAGGATTGCATCTTGATACTCTAAAGAGTTAGTTAGTCTCACATAGAGCGTACTGACTCGAGTGGTGAGAGTAACAGGAGGCCTGGAACACTTTAAGGCTAACCTTGTGCGTTGGGGATGAAACATTGTAACAATTAGCTCGGTAGAGCAGCTTGCTAGAGCAGTAAAGGCTACCACAAGTGCAAGCATTTACTGAATCCGACTAATTATATGTATCTGGATGAGTCGTGTCTTGAGTCTTAGTGTATTGTTTACAAGTCATAACATGATTGGTTAACATAAGCATCTTGGATTCTGCTGGAAATGGTGATTCCGCTGCATAGCCTCTCTGGGTTGGATTCCAACTTTCTTTCAGGGCCATGGCCCATGTAATGTCTTGTTTTTGCACCTTCTTTGTATACTGTTGACCCCTTACACTATTTTGGTTACTGGCATCATGGTATGCCTTAATTTTTATTCTGGTTTCTTTTGAATAACTGTAAGGAGTAGTGTCTATACTCCAGGACCTTGCCTCTTATATTATCTGTGTGACATTTCTTTCAATTAGAGTTATTAATTAAATAGGGTGTTACACCAATATTATATCTATCATTTATCCTTCATTTGAAAAACAAATATATCAAAAAATATTTTTTTTTTTAATTTTCTAAAGATGGATTTCTTCATAAACGACATAATATCTTTTTTACATTGGATACAAAGTGGATATGGAATAATAGATTAGTGTAGAGACACTGTTATCATACCACAAAGAAGAAAAAGGTAATATTACAAAAAGGCACTACACCATTTTATATCTTTAGTAACATTTTCTTAGTAACATTTATTTAAAATGTTACAATATATAATTTTTTATGTTTAGTAACACTTTTTAGTTACATTTATTTAAAACGTTACCATATATAAATTTCATTCTAAAGTTTTTCAAATAAATGTTACTAGAGATAAATAAATATCTCATTTTCATTTTCTTGTCTCACTTGCAATGGTTGCACTGTGTTTACAATGATTAACCATTCTCTAACCTTGTCTCCTATATTTTTATTGACCTTGCTTACCACTCCTGTTCTCCCTCGTAACATAGCTGATCCATGAACGTTATTCTCACAAATCCACAAATGCTAACTCACACTTTACTTTTTCTTTGTTCTTCTCTCTAACATCCTCCACTCTAATTATGCCTAATTATGCTCTCCCTCTCACAGCTTCTCACATGATCCACGACTCTTTCTACCAACAAGGTACCGAACACACTCAAATCTCTATGAGGAACTAAGGGACGCAATCATTCACCACACTCCCTCCAATCCTACCCTCCATCACCGCCACTCGCCTCCTCCTCGGCCAATACCCCTATGTTATCCATCCTCCTGGTGGCACACGAGTACTTTAAACACAAAAAGTTCGAGGAGGAGAACCAACAACACCTTTTCATCTACATGGAGAATGCGAGGAGTTGAAGAAAAGGCTCATCGACACCTAGTAATGTTGTTTATTACAAATTTGCTCACCATCTTTTTGTTTTTATTCCTCTATGCAATCTTCCTTTTTGCTCCCTTTTTCAAGTAAGGAAATCCATTTTCTAGTACAATGTGATGATTCTTAGAATAACTTGAAATCTATTGTGTATTGGGATGGCTATTTTCCTTTTAGTAAAAGTACCTTTTATAATGTTTATAGATTATTGTAGGTCTTTTTCTTAAGTGATGTTTTAGTTCAAACTTTATAAAATATTTCTTACTTTGTACATTTTAAATCAAAGATTTTTCTTTGGATTTCAGAACCTAAAGGTTGCTTTAGGAAGACTTGGTGTCACCCCAACATTTTTTTGACAAATGCTATTAGTTAGAAATCAAGATTGCACAAGGTGCAAAACTTAGTGAAGGTGGATAATTACCTAGAAAAATAGTTAGCATGTATATTCTAGGTTAAGAAGTTCTAAACTGGGAGTTCCTCTTACATCACCTCATCATGGCATTTGTTCCATCTTTGATCTTCATTGAAACTCTTGCTTGCTTTATTCAATGCAATTTAGTAATTAGGTGTTGAAGAAATATCTATGGTTGAACAAGTAACATTTTTTTAAATATTAGAAGATGTGTAGGTAACATTTTTAAAGTGTTACAAAAACATTAAATTTACAACATTTTTCTAATATTAGTAAAGATGCTAAGTGATAACATTTTAGAAAGTGATGCTAATAATACATAAAAATGTTACTGAAATCTTTTGGTAACATATACCGTACATAATATATGAATAAATATTATCTTTGTAAATGTCACCATTTTCTTAGGCTTTAGCAAAATTTTTTAAATGTTATTAAAATTAATATATCTAGTAGTGAGCATTCCTCGCCTTTTGAACAAGAATAAGGATAAAAAGTTGGAATATACTCAAAGAATCATATTCTGTTCGGTTCTTACTTCGGTTCTTACTTCATGGAACTTTGAGATCGTAATCTAGCACGCAATAACAATTATTTTAAAAAATAAATAAAAGGAATTTTTGCATGAAAACATTCAGGAACTTCTATGCAAGCAATTTTTTCCTTTCCTTTCTTGAAAAAAAAGTTAAATTTTGAAAAAGGAAACCAGCGCATACACTTTTTCTTTTTCTTTTTCTTTTCAAAGTTAAAGAACATCCTTCCAAAAGCAAACGATATTTTTCTTCCAATCAAAACTTGAGAAAATAGAGATACGTTTGTCTGACACATAGGAAAGAAAAGAAAAATAACATAAAAACAAGTTGGTTGAGTAGAAAAACAAATACAAATAACTAAATTAGATAGATAAAATAATTGGAGTAAATACATACAAACTTACCATTCACACACAAAACAATATCTTCATTGTCCCCTCTATTCTTAAATAGATGTCAAGATATACACACTATTTTATATATTACAAGTAGAGGCTATAGGTACAAAAGAGAAAATACTAAGACAATTAATATAATGAGTTCATGAGAATATAGTGCAAGCAAGAATTAGATGGTGAGTAGATACCAAGAGATTTGACGTGTGCCTTCAAATGCATATATTATTTTCATATCAACCAAAACAAAGTGCATGCGTAGACATTAACAGATATCATGTGAATCCTTAATAAATAGTATAAAATCTAAGAAATTACACGGTACAATATCTATTCATTAGTTTGGCAGTGTCATTGAGTGAGGTTATCTAAATTCTGTCCCTACCCATGCACTGCGATAAAATAGTCTCTTCTTCTCTCAACAAATAGACCCTAACAAATATAAAATTAAACAAATTGGAAAGTTATGTGCCACTAGTCTTTTTTGAGAGTCAAAAAGAAAGTTGCATTTGAAGTTTTGGAGTTGATCTCTATGACCAAGATCTCCATTAAATTTTATTATTATCAACAAACTAAATTAGCATGGTTAGTGATTGGGAAACCTCTCTTCCTTAAGTAATTAACTTGTACAGTATCTACCTTAGGTTTATGATCAATTAGCATTATATAGAGGTAAAGTCGTTCTAGTTAGATTCTTAACTAAATGACATGGAGTTAATTTGCAAAGATTATTGAGTTAATTGTCTCACCTCATGTTATGTACTAAAGTCTCTTAGTTCTCACTAAAAGATAAAAAAGAAGAAAATAAAAACAAAAAAAATAACAAGTGACATTACTAGATATTTATGATTTAGATGCAAAATTTGTTGTGAAAAAAATCCTTGAGAATTTCATGCGAAATTTGCTTAAGATTTATTTATTATATCATCTTTTCTTACAAATTTTTATCTCCAAAACATTTCACATCAAATTTTTATATTTGATGCAAATATTTTTTCAAATTTAAATTCAAAACATAATGTTATGTATATTTTAAAATTTGGCAGGGAACTGTTATAAAAAACACAAATTTCTTGCGAATCTTTATTTAATTTTTTTCGTAGGAACCCAATAAAAAACTTATAAAAAATTTACTTATTTTATAATTTTTTTTTCAAAAATTTAAATCAACAACAAACTTAACAATTAAAATGTCGTAGGAAACTTTTGCCCAATTTTTGTTATACTCAGAGAAAGTTTGAAATTATTCGACATCTTCCTTCCTTTTGCTTCCGTGCTCCGCTCTCGCGCTCGTTGTCGCGCTCCGCTCTCTCGCTTCGAGCTTCTCTCTCGCACTCTACTTTCGTGTTCCTTTCTCGTGCTCTATTCTCATGATTCGTTCTCGCACTCCTCTGTTATTCTTATGCTTTCGTGCTCTTTGCTCTAGATGTTGTTTTCGCACAATCACAAGGCAATGATGATGTTTCGAATGTATCGGAGGGGAAGCAATTGGTAAACAACGGTGACAATCAGCCGTGCGTGAGACAAACACACACCTCTTCCGGGGACAACAATCAATCGCTAAAAAAGGAAAGGATCATGCAGGATAACCAGGGTAGCAGTCATGGCCAGCATACAAGCATTAGAATGGAAAATGTTGTGTCAGATAAAGCACAATTTGAAACGTTGGAGAGGATCAGGGGTTTAAACGGTCATAATAGCCCAAGAAGAGTGTCTTATTCAGTAACTCTCTTATCATGAAGGCGATTGCTTTGGGTACCCAAAAATGGACTTGACCCATTTTGCTGATTTAGATCTGAACCCTTACTCACACGTCAGCTATTACACTAATTTGAGTGAGAAACACTGTCAAGTTACTGAAATGGTTGAGGAGTTAGGGCACCAAATTATCACAGTAGAGGGGAATGAAAATACACCCAAGTCACGCGCTTTGTTGATGTCTACAAGTGATGGTGAAGGAATAGCAGAAAGCGAAACAGATAAAGTTGTTCAGAACAGCGGTAGTAACACAAAAGCAAACCAGCATCAAATCGTGCGAGGAGAACATAACCATATGAAGCTCATCAGAAGAACCACGATTGACCCAAAATTCTTGATTCAGAGAACTAATCTGACGATGGGGGAGACAAGTTATAGAATGACGGCAAATCAGAATATTTCATTGGCCAATAGCTTGGAATCTAATCCTCGACAAAGGAGTGAGGCAAGGTTAGTCACTCAATCTCTGAGCAATTCCTTATCTGATATAGACATTCATAACTACAATAGATTGATTTGGATGAGGAATAACTCTGTAGAAGCTCTTAATTTATGGAAATTAGGGAAAGATATAGGTTTCACACATGTAGGGAGGAAGATAACATAATAAAGCGAATTAAAGCGACGGAAGAGAGGGACAATAGTATTAAAAAGAAAACAGAGGCAGGGGATTAAGTTAGGACCCAATGAGGATCATAAGTTTTAATTCTAGAGGCTTAGGAGGGGTTGAGAAAAGTAGATACTTAAGAGACATTATTAGAAAGAAGGAGGTAGACATGGCATGTATCCAAGAGACTAAAATGGCTATTATAACTAGAGAGAAGTGTCAGTCAATTTGGGGAGATAATAATATAGATTGGTTGCATAATGGTGAAGAAAATGGAGCCGCAGGTATTCTAAGTGTGTGGAACAAGAATAATTTCACATTGTTAAAATCAAAAAGTGGGAAAGGTTATATAATTATAGAGGGGGAGTGGGGAGAGAACAAACAACTTGTTACTATAGTAAATGTATACTCTCCATGTACGTTTAGTGAAAAGAAAGTTTTGTGGGAAGAACTTATCAAGAGTAGGGGATGATGAAAATCAAGTATGGTGCATGATTGGAGACTTTAATGCAGTTAGGAACCCGAATGAAAGAAAAGGAATATCTCAAGTAGGTACTAGTAGAAAAGAGATAAAGGAGTTTAATAATTTCATTTAATATATGGATCTTTTGGAAATACCTATGGTAGGGAGATCTTTTACATGAAAAAGCATATTGGATAGAGCTTTAGTTTCACAAGGTTGGTTGGACTTGTGGCCTGAAAGTAAGTAGTATGTTATGGACAGAGCTGTCTCTGATCATTGTGCCTTAATAGTAAAACATTCTAGTACTGATTGGGGTCCCAAACTTTTCGGTATATAGATGCTTGGCATACAGATAGGGGTTTCTCAGATTTTGTTAAAAAATCATGGGATAAGCATAACGTAGAAGGAAATGAAATTTGGAGTTTAAAGGAAAAACTCAAATCATTAAAACAGGAGTTAAGAATGTGGAACAAGGATACTTTTGGATATGTTAGTAGTACTAAGGAAACGATCATGTTAACCATAAGTGAGCTTGACAAAAAGGATGAAGAGTTGGGCTTAGATGAAGAAGAACGAATAAAAAGAAACATATTTTTGCCCAATTGAAGTTGATGAATTTTAGACAAGAGATGATAGAAAAACAAAAATCAAGGTCAAAGTGGCTGCAAGAAGGGGATTTAAATACTAAGTACTTTCATATGTTAATCAATTGGAGGAGAATGCAAAATATGATCAAAGGCATTAAGATAGGAGGTGTATGGAATGAGGATCCAATTAAAGTTAAGGAAGAAGTAAAAAATTTCTACAAAAATAGGTTTATAGAAAAAGGGGATATCAGAGTTAGGATGGACAATATTGACTTCTCATCAATTAGTAGGGAGGATAATTTCCTACTAATAAAGAGATTTTCAAAGGATGAGATCAAGGCAACAGTTTAGGATTACGAAAGCAGTAAAAGTCCAGGGCCAGATGGTTTTAATTTTAACTTTGTTAGACAATTTTGGGATACTATTAAAGTAGACATAATAAAGGCAGCTAATTGTTTCCATAGTTGTGGGAGGTGGCCAAAAGGATGTAATGCATCTTTCATCACTTTAATACCTAAAGTACAAAATCCACAAGGGTTGGAAGAATACAGACCTATATCTTTAGTGGGGTTGGTGTATAAGATAATATCAAAAATTCATTCTAAGAGACTGCTGCAAGTTTTACACAAAGTAATTGATAATAAACAAGCTGCATTTTTAAAGGGTAGGGGTTTATTAGATAGTGTGGTGGTAGCAAATGAAGTTGTTGAGGAGGTGAGGAGGAAAAAAGGAAGATGCATCATAGTAAAACCAGACTTTGAGAAATCATATGATTCGGTCAACTGGGACTTCCTCATATACATGCTAAAAAGATTAGGTTTTTGTTCCAAATGGAAGAAATGGATCAGGGCATACTTAGAATCGCCATCTATCTCAATTTTAGTTAATGGTAGCCCAACAGACCAGTTTGTACCTAGTAAAGGATTAGGGCAAGGGGACCCCCTAGCTCCTTTTTTGTTTCTCATAGTAGCAGAAGGATTAGCAGGGGCAGTTAGACAGGTGGAAAGTAAAGGTATATTAGAAGGTATTAGTGTGGGAAACAAAAATATTGTGGTGAGTATGATATAGTTTGTTGATGACACTATTTTTGTTTGCAAAGATGAAACTAAAACCATAGTGGCTATCAAGAGTATTCTCAGGTGTTTTGAACTAGCATCTGGACTTAAAGTGAATTTTTATAAAATTCTTAATTGTAGAACCATGAACATACCATTTACATACTTGGGCTTACCAGTAGGTGCAAATCATAGGAAGAAAGAGTTTTGGATGGGCATGATCATAAGAATTAGGAAGAGACTAGCAAGATGGAAAGGAAGATATATATCATTCGCAAGGAGGGTTACATTAATAAAATCGATGATATCTTCTATTTTGTTGTATTATATGTCTTTATTCAAGATGCCAATGAGTGTAATCAATATTATTACAAGAATACAAAGAGAGTTTTTTTGGGGTTGGGGCCACGAAGGAAGGAGGATTGCATGGGTTAAGTGGGAAAATATGTGTAAAACCAAGGAAGAAGGTGGGCTAGGTATAAAGGATTTGAGAATGTTTAACATGGCTTTATTAGGAAAATGGAAGTGGAGGTTAGGAAGGGATGAACCAGGATTATGGAAAGAAGTATTATTATCAAAGTATGGTTCTTGGAGAGCATTAGACAAAGGAATAGATGGAAACTATGATTCATGGTGGTGGAGAAATATTAGAAAAATATGTGGGGGAAGACAAATAACAAGTTTGTTTGATAGGAACATATTATGAAAAACGGAAATAGGAAATAAAATAAAGTTTTGGGAAGATAGGTGGGCTGGTGAAACCTTTCTTAGAGATAGTTTTCCTAGGATGTACACAAATTCTATTATAAAGGAAGCTACTTTGGAGGAAATGGGTGTTTGGAATGGTGATCAATGGATTTGGAAACTTCTATGGAGAAGAGAGTGGTTTGAATGGGAAAAACCTATGGTCACTACCTTGTTGCATAATATACAAAGGAATAGTCCATATAAAGAGAGGGAGGATGAGTGGTTTTGGAAGGGAGAAGATAAGCAAGTGTATAGTGTGAAGTCAACATATAAGACTTTGCAAAATGGAGATATAAGGCAAGAGAATGCAGTGTTTGGTCTTTTATGGAAAGTTAAAGCCTTGCCTACAACCCAATTCTTTGCATGGCGAGTTATCTCTAATAGAGTGGCAACATATGATAATTTACAAAGAAGGGGTGTACTTTTGAGCAACAATAACTGTGTGAGGTGTGAAATTAATGTAGAATCTGTTAGCCATTTGTTCTTTGGGTGTAAGGTGGCTGCATATGTTTGGAAGGAGTGTGATTTATGGGTGGGACTGTCATCTGTACATCATAATATAGCAGCTTCAAACTTCATTCAGTTTGAACTCCAAGGTACGAATAAAAATTACAACATATTGTGGCGGTGTATGTGGGTGGCAATTATATGGTGCATTTGGAATCAAAGAAATAATATCATTTTTAGAAACGCAAGGGTTGTTGCTGATGAAGTGTTCACTCTAGCCCAACTTAAATCATGGTCTTGGATAGTGTACAAAAATCTAAAAGCATTATTTTCATACTCTTATTAGTGTTTGTGCCCAACCATGTGTTTACAATCTTTGTGCTTTTAGAAGATATTAGGCTCTTCTGTTTAGGTTGGTGGTTGACTCATTTCTTATCCCTGTATTAGTAGACTGTTATATTATCTGATGGGGGTGGGGACGTGAATGTAATGTTCTTTGTTTACAATAACTTCATAATGAAATCCTATTTGTGTATGGTGTTGTGTTGCTTAAGTCTTGTTTGGTTTTTGCATGGTAGGAACCTATCAGGATAGCAAGAATAATTATATTGACATAACTTGTTTTTTTTTCTGGTATTGGAATCTATACTGGTGTGTGGTGTTGTGCTTATGATTCTATGCAAGATCCATACTGACATTAAGAGTGGTAGATCAAGTTCATGTTCTAGTCTCCTTTATTATTATACTTTTTTCTTGTAATTTGGTGGACAACAATTACGGGAGAGAAAGATGTACGTGTTAGATTTGTTCTTGTTGTTTTTTTCTTTTTTTCTTCCTACTTTGTTTATTTTTTGTATATGGGTTGGGGTAACCCTATTGCCCCTATTAATATATTTGTTATTGCTGATAAAAAAAAAAACGTTGCTTTCGTACTCTCGTGGACTCTCTTACTCTCATATTCTCATTAACAGTATGATTCTCAACTATTCAATCGTATATTATTTCATTCTCACGATCTCGTCACCTCTATTTATTCTTTTGCAGAAAATTGCTTTCAGAAAATTCCTTTCAGATAGTGTGTTCCAGCACAAATCCCAAAAATTATTCGTGTAATGTTTGGAGCTAGAAATTATCCTTGTGCACTATTTCCATTCTTTTAGTTTTAATTTAATATTTGTTTAAGTTGACTGACCTACATATTATCAATTTAATATAATTTAAAACTTATAGAATAAGAACTTAATAAAATTTCAATTTGACATTGTGACTTTTGCTTGTATTTGTTGATTTTCAGATTTTATAGTAGGATTTGGGCGTCAAGCAGTGGTAGCATATATAAATATTGGAAGTTACTACTTGGCGGGAAACCTACTCTATTGTGGTGTAGACACTTAAATGTTCCAATCCATTATAACATAAATTAAAATAAAGTTTCTAATGATTTGAGTAGTGATGCTAATTCAACAAATTATTGATGCAAATAACAATAAAGTGTTTTTCTTGCTAGTTATATTTATACGTGTTTTTTCTTCTTAAAATTTATTAACTTGTCAAATCTATTAATTTTATATTTAACTGCTCCCTAGATATGATTTCAAATATCTTGTCACATTTTATGTTAGCATGTACTTCTCAGTTTCATATTTTTTCTTTAGATATGCTTGGGTTTTGTAGATTGCTTAGAGAACCTTACAATTTTACTTTTGATTTAATTTAATTATACTCTTGTCTAAATATTAGTGTGAATGAAACTAATTTGTTAAAATGTTGTTATTGGGTGAATTTGGGATGTTTATGATGATGTCCATAAAGAAAAATAATAGCATGAGAATGATTGGAATTAAAACAAGACATAAGAAGTATGCGTGAGCTTGATGTATGACATGATGTATGTATTAATTGTATCGCACATAAAGTAGGTTATATCTGGTATGTGTGTGATAATTAAAAAGTGTTGTTTTGTTGTCTAGATAATCGACTAGGATACTAATCTAGTAAACTAGGTTAGTTATGGAACTTGGATTTGGGCCCTGTCATAACCTAGTCAACTAGGTTTGTCCTGACAGCAGTTGTTAGATAAAAATAGATCACTACACCTTCTGAGCAAGAACGTTTTTCAACCAAAAAGAAAGAGGAAAGAGTTCAAAATATCTTCTTAGAGCAAATTCTGCAGAAATCCCTTAAGTGTTCATCAAGAATGATCATTAAGATAAAATGAAGAGGGTGTAATATTGACACCAAAGTTGTGTACTAAATCATGTGTTATTGTTCCATCACTGTCATTGTTTTTGTATTAGTTTTTTGTAGTTTCTTAAATTAAATTCTGTGTGTTACCACTGTGATTGTGGTAATTGTGTAATTGCTTTGAGCATTACAGTTTGCACATTTCTTGAAGGGGTGTTTTCAAGAAAGTGTGATTTAAAGTTTAGGAATTGCATAGGTGTTTCTTGTATTCCTTCTCTTGTTGATATAGTGAAATTTCTAATGAGGAAAACTAGAGACTGGATGTAGATTCATTGGAATCGAACTAGTATAAATCTTGTTGTTTCTTGTGCTCTCTTTCATTCTCTTTTAATTTTTGCTAGGTATAAAGGTTGAACAATATGCATTCTTATACTCCCTTTGTCAATTGGTTAAAGATTTCATAAAAAACTTTTTTTCAAGTGTAAGTACAAAGCAAAAGTTTGAAAAACCAATTCACCCCGTCTTGGTTGTGAAATATTGGTGCATCAAAACTAACATCAAATAAGTCCTAAGAACTTTTTTTAATCTCAATTCACTACAAGAATGTAAACAAATAGCTTCCAAAAGTTAGCATCGGTAATATAACCCACTCTATAAGCGTGGGCTAGACAGACGTGAAAGAGAAAAAAATATTAAAAAATAAAAAATATCTTAAAATAACATGTTATAAGAAAAGAAAACTAAAATGTTACATATTAATTAATCAGATAACAAAATGAGAATTAAAATAAAATTGAAATTAAAATTTATATATCGAGGTGAGCTGTGTCACGAAAAGAGTATATTAAATTTAGAAAGTTTAATGAATGATAATGTATCAGCTTGATTAGTGGGTACAATAAATATTTAGATGAAATAATTAAAGCACAGGCGTCAGTTTCACCTATAGTTTCAATTTCTAATAAATTTTTTAATTAAAATTAAAAATTTTTGTCGATTTGACTGCCACAAAAATAAATTAGTGTTTAAATAAGAAAGGATTATAGTCCAAGGTTAGTTAATAAAATTTGAAACAAAATAGTGTAGCTCAAACGTTATTTTTTTCCCTCCCATTCACTCTTCCATTCTCGATTTCCCAACTTTAGCTCTCACCCTTTCTCCTTTCTTAGTGAATAGCATTACCCATCTACTATTTTCAGCACCTTCCATTCTCCCTTCCCATTCTTGATCTACAATTAGCCATTACCCATACCATTCATAGAGAGTCTACATTACCTTCTTTGTAAGCCACTGCAAAGGAGTCCCACCAAGACAGGAAAACTCTCTCTAACCTGCTTTAAGTTTTTCTCGCACCAGGGAACAAATAGTTGGTTACCCTGTGATAAAAAAAAGCAATGGCCACGGACATGACAACATGGATGAAGTCGATGAACCTCATCTTGAACTTGTCATTGCACGACATAGGCACGGTGGGGGAGAGAAGGCTTGAAGACGGAGAGGCCGCGTGTGGTGATGAGGCCGCGTGTTGTGATGAAGCCACAGTAGAGGGTTCTGTCAGGACCGTGGAAATTGTCGGTGAAGTGGAAGAAGAAGCAGGAGAGGGTTCTAATAAATATTATGACGTCGCTAGGGGTTTCCATTTCAGAATCACCTTCATGCTCAAAGGTAGAAGAATGACATCAAGGGGGCCAATACCAACATTGTCACAAGTTGAAGTGCTATGCAAGGGCATTAACAAGCGTTGTTGACTACCATAGCCTATCTTAACTTAGACTTTGAACCCTAACTGATACGGGTCAAGTGAATCATTTCTTGTTCAAGGTTAAGTTTAGTTCTTACATGCCGATTTATCATTATGTTTATAACACCCCTTTTGTTTATGGTTTCATTATCAGATTTTTGCCTTGTAAATAATCACTCTTTCATTTTGATTTTTCAATCTCTTTCCATGATTGTTTTGGTTTCCAAACCATCTACTCCTATTGGGATCATTATCAAAGAAGTAACTCGGGATGCTTACTTGATTGGAGATAACCAAGAAAGTGATAAAATTGTAATCTTGCATCCTTTATTTTCAATTGACAAGTGGGTTGCCTCTATATAAAATGAGGGCTTTGGGGGGAGCAATTGCACTTGTAGTTCATTTGAAGGAACCAAACATAGTTAGAGTAATCTTTGTTGAACAAAAATAATCACTTTTCAAGGAGGTTGATGTTCCCTAGGTATGATTTTTTTTAAATATTAAATTGGAAGCGAGGGCCATGCCCATACTATTATCAACACCTTTTTAAAGGTTGTGAAGTGTCAGAAAAATAAAGAGTCAGTTTTTTGAGTGGTTCACACTGTTGCTATTTTGAGTCCGATGGTGCAAAGCTTCCTCATGCAACGGGTATGCTGAAAACGGACGAACAATCCACTCATTAGCATCCATTTTCTTTGTTTGGGTGGGTTTAAGTGGGTGACACGTGTCACATCCTTAACACCGTTAACACCATACTAATGGAATAAACATAATGGTTACATATTTTAGAAAATATGGACGTAATTGAGACTAAAAAGAAATTTATGACCTATTTGAGATTTTGGTACAAAAACGTGAACCAATGAAGTATTTTAATATAAATTTTATTATAATAGGAAGCTGAACATACATGCATGTTGGGAGGAAGAATTCCTACCCAAAAATGGAACGGGAAAATGAATTAGAGCCCACACAAGTGCAACAATGGATTTAAAAATAGAAGAAAGATACCTTTAGTGCTCTTCACATGGAACACCTTAGTATCATTTTAAACATATAACTTTATGTTAAAGTTCAGTATGTAGCCAACTTGTAGCATATTTATATATATATATATATATATATATATATATATATATATATATATATATATATATATATATATATATTTAACGTGA
>Ga0214545_1001580_pt1 | contig 42930 bp, 18 predicted proteins | sample CNSS4metaG_FD_160064 | JGI IMG/M metagenome (GOLD analysis project Ga0214545, IMG submission 160064) | Root nodule microbial communities from cowpea collected in UCLA plant growth center, Los Angeles, California, USA - CNSS4 | ecosystem: Host-associated > Plants > Roots > Nodule | place: USA... | reverse complement strand
AATGGATTATAGCGAGACTAGTTTGAAATTTCCCGCGCTTGGGAATTTATTGTAATGTCTGATTTTCTTAAAGTATATTTTGTGAAAAATCAGTTTTATTTAGTAATATCCATCTGGGGTGTTACATAGACAAAGGAAAATACAAATTGAAATTATTTAAAGTATTAAAATTTAAAATTACATGTTTCACTTTACATTTTTAATATTTTGAAAACATTATAAGTTTAAAATAGGTATTTTTTTTAAAATTTAAATTAACAAATAAAATAAATTTTAATGTTTAGGTGAAGCGATTTGAGGTATAATTTCTAAAATAATATTTTAACATGTATATATAAGTTGTAATTAGACTTAATTACTAATTTGATCTCATTCTAGCAGTGGTGGATCTTGCTGAAAAATGTTGGGGGAGCTAAAATAATATACTCAACATTTATAAAGTTGTATTCTCATAGTGAGGACGTTTTCTTCTACCACGTTCAAAATAATTAATATCAAATTCATCACTTGTAATGCTTTGAACCTTAAGAAATGACTCTTGTAATTAAATAATTTGATTATTAGTATGATGTTTAAGATTATGTAAAAATTTGAATTTATTTTGTTTTCACCTTCATGGGCAGCTTCCCTTTTATTACTTTTAAAATATAATTTATTCTTTCATTCTTCATCCATATACCTTTTTAAAAAAAAATAAAACTCAAAAATAGTTTGTCATAATCTAATCGAAAATTCAAAGACATAATTACTAAAAAAACCCTCTATGATATAATAAAGCACAATTGAAAATTGATTATGAAAAAATACATAGTATGTTTGTAACGTTCCATTTAATAGATAAATCTTATTAAATAAAACATCACATAAATTATAACATCCAAAGGGCATGAGACTTAAAGTATAAGGATTTTACAGTCATCCAAATCTACCAATGAGAAAAGAGAGGCATGCACAATGCTAGAACAAAATATAAAAGTTTCAACCGATGACCAAGAGCTTGCTCATAGCAAGAGATTACAATATAACAAAGGTCCTTCAAAACATGAGTCCAACATCAACCCATGACCATCTAGGCTGCAACATCTCCATTGTCACTACGACCACCAGGGGTTTTCATATCTGCTCACACCAAAGAATTGGTGATCATTGCAAAAAGGAAAAACCACACAAGAAGACAAACACAAGCAAGAAGGGTAAGTTAGAGTAAAAAGGTTTTATCATACAATTAAGCATAAAATTTAAAAGTCAAGAACACATCAATCAATCAAGCATGTGATAGCAAACAACAATACTCTAAGACTCAATTTATCCCTATACATATAATCGGTCGGATTCATTGGATGCTTGCACTTGTGGTGACCTCTACTACTCTGCAGAGCCATTGCCAATGGGTTTCACCTTACCACGCACAATGTTAGCCTTCAAGCATCTAAGGCCATTATCCTGCCAAAGACTAGAGCCTCCTACTACTCTCACCACTTGAGACAGTCTGCTCTACGTGAGACTAACTGACTCTTTAGAGTTTCGATGCAATCCTTACTTGAATCCTTACCTAATTATATACATTACATACACTACGACACCATCATGAAACCTTACCAAGAGGTTCATGGAATTACGTCCATCACATACGACACCACCATGAGATCTCACCAAGAGATTCATGGAATTACGTCCATCACATCCAACACCACCATGAAGTCTCACCAAGAGTTTCATGGAATTATGTAAATTTTAATACCATAGCCATGTCTCACCAACCACCCATAGATTTATCAAGCATACCAATCTCATGCCAATATCCAACCAATCAACCAATCATGATTCATGCACTTATTCATACCAAGCTCATCAATTTCAGTCCTATACAATCAGATAACACATGCATATTCACATACTTAATGGTTTAAATAGGGTAATCTAATCAATTATACAACCAACAACCGAAAATATGGAAGAGAACAGCCATAGAGCAAGTTCCTGCACCAATCTTGCTCAAGCCATGGGCCCTCGCTCAGACGAAAGGGGTCTTTCGCTTGAGCTACAGGCTCTCGCTTAGGCGAGACTGCCAACAGAGAGCCCTGCAGGTTTCACGAGTTCTCACTTAGGCGAGACCCTCTCGCTTGAGCGAGATGATTCATTGCTCAAAATGAAAGCTCTCCGCCTAAGCGAGAGCTCGAGCAGAAACTAGGGTAAGGTTATACTATTCTCGCCTAGGCGAGACGAGCTTGCTTAGACGAAAATACCAGTTCTTGTCACTGTTCCAACATGCATCAAACAAACATCACATACAAAACAACATTTCAAGGTATTCCATGCAACCACAATAACACACAAGTCATATAAACACGAGGCAAAGCCGAGAATAGGCAGATATACAGAGAATACGAAAAACCCTAGCTTTCCTTACTTGGAATACGCTAGCAAAAGAAATAGTGCCTCAAGAAAGAGCGCTACAACTCTAGGAACTGATAAAGGAGCTGAAAAATGCATATAAGGATGAAGATGGGGTTATAAGGATAAACCCTATACTGTATAGGCGCACACACGACGAAAAAGGAAGAAAAGGGATGTTCGACTTACTTGAAGAAGGCTTCCGACAGGCCCGTCGAGGAAACTGGCTCAAACCCTAGCAGAGCTCTGAAAAGATCAGAAGAGTGTGTAAGGAGAAAGGGGCTGTCTTGCGAAATGGGGGCAATGAAAATATAAAGGCTCATGAGATGAAAAAAAAATAATGTTAATTATTAAACTAATATTTGACTATCAAGTGAGACAAAAAAGAGTTTTTTTTTTCTTTAAGAATGGAAGAGAACATAAAATATGAGAGTAAAATAATGAGTTTGTGTTTAACTTTTTTTTTCTTCAAAAATAAAAAGATAGAAAACAGGTGAGACTCAAAGATAAGTATAATATCTAAAAGACTCAAAAGACAATGTGAAAAAAGAATCTTAATAAATATTTTTATTCTTTATAATATTTGATTTTATATTTTATTATTTATTAACATCATAAAAAAAGTAAAAAATACTTAATTTTATTTCCATTAGTTTTCCATAAATACTACATATAATTTCAAAATAAAAAAATAAAATTCAATATATAAATTTTAAAAATTTTAAAAATATTGGGGGCCATAGCCCCTCACGTCACATAAAAGGTCTATCCTTACATTTTAAAGGGGACAAATTTGATCTATTTTTAAAAATAAAATTAGGACTCAATTGAATCAAAATTTCAAATATAAAAACTGAACTAAATTCAAGATACTATCATGTGGAACTAACTTTAATTTGTGACACTGACACATGTCATTACACATGTCATTAACCTTTTCATGTAACATTGGTAAGCACTTGACACATGGCAAAAAAGAAATTTAAACAAAAATTTGAAAAAAAAACACAAAGTGACATTTGTATATATAAATAAAGACCGTATTAACATCTACCTGACAAAAATGATCTAATTGAATTTTGTAACAAAAATTATAGAACTTAATTAAACAAAACTAAATTTTAAATTACATTAACTTATTTTTTATTTTATTTGAATTTGTTTGACGGTGTAAAAAGATAAATTTTTATGTGAATTTAAAAGTTGACGCTTGTAACATAATCTAATAAAGTACTTGAACAAAATATATAATATTTTGAAATACAATTTAAACATAAACAAATTATACAAAAATACAAATATTTATAAAGAAAAGTCAAAATAAAATTTTTATTCTCATTCGGTTGTTGCTCCTACATATGTACATATATCTACTCATATACAGTAAAATCATCGCATGTCATAAACCAAGAACAAATCCAAAGGTAAGTTATTGAAAATAAATTTTTAATATAAGATAACGATATAAAGGTAACAACTTCATTAGCAATCCATAAACATTTCAATTTAAATCAAATACAAATATACAACACTCATATGTACCACATATAGATTTAAGGAAGATTCTTATTAAGTATATGGTATCAGATATTACCATTTGATCCAATCCAAAACCTAAATTTATAAGCGAACCCAAAAATAATTTATCACGATAAGTTCATCACAACTCATGTTGTATATCTACACATGTCACGATGTGTAAGAACTCCCATTCAGCTTCTCACCACCTCATATCTTATGTGGAACCATCAGTGAAGTTAGAATATCTTTGCTACAACATAGTTGTCAATACTTAATATACAAATCAAACAATAATTCACATATCATTACATATATCACTAGTGCAAATTGAACTTTTAACATCAAGATATTATCACTACGAACCATTACCGTTCTCGGTGTTTCATTATTTATTTCACTTTCACTATGAGTAATAGAAAGGTATTTTTGTTTGTGCATCCTCTGTTCGTGTTTGGCCTCAATCGTCCCACTACACTACTTTCAGACCCTCCTCCTTTCGAATGTGTCTCCTCCATTCATCCCTCGACGACGTTGTGCCCTGCGATTATTCGCACTTTGGCATTGTTGTTGGACCCATTGTTAGCGCATCATAGCAACCCTAGATCCCTAGGCCTTAAGACCTTCAATGATTTTTGTTATTCTTTTCATTTCTAAATGAAAATTTTTAATCTATCAACTATTTTCCTGTTTTTTACTCGTTTTTCTTACTTTAAGTATTGTTTGTTTGTTTACACGTGATTGCAATTGCGGACTCTATTTTAATCCTTTTGTGATGTTTAAATTAAGGGCTTATTGTATTTGTTAATGTGCAATATATTTTTTTTTGTTTTCTTATAATAATGTTTGCTTTTGTTTTTAATTTTGCAGGTCTTAACTCCTTGACAAATATACCAAGTCGTACAAGTAGTAAACATTAAGAATGAGTATCATTTTTCCAAGGGACTTTGTAATACTAACCAACTTTACAATTAATAGACTAAAGAATATTTCCAAAATTTATGTTATGTATAAGAAGTAAAATTACGCATAAACAATTAAAAACACCCTTGGAAGTTTATCACCTTAGAAGATGGAAAACTTGAAATGAGATGGAATGTTATTGTTGATATTAGATTTCACCGACCTCACTCTCATGTACTTAATCATTTAATTCCTCTCTATTCAAATGTCAATGTGAACCCACAAGTTTACTTAAACATGAATCCCTTAGTAGAACGAGCCTAGGTTTATTAAGAGTTAATTCCTTGAGCTCCCAAAGAAAAATACTTTAGCAACTAGGGTTTAAGACAACTAATGAGTCAAGTTTCATTCCAAGATACAAGCTTCATCAGGCATTTTATTCTAGTTCTAGATTTCAAAAAATATTTTTCAACACCTAATGAATCACATATCAAGTAATGAGTAATCACACCAAAAGAAACAAGAAATACTAAAATTTAATAGAAATATATATATATATATATATATATATATATATATATATATATATATATATATATATATATATATATTTGCTCTCCATTATCATGGAAAGCCAAATAGTAAAATAAAAATAATAAAGGAAGAAGATGGATATACAAGAAGAGAGATGCACACAAACCTTAAAAAATATATTGTTAAACAACATTGTCGCCATAAATTTTAAAAATATTACAAATAAATAAAATTAAAGACATGCAATATGTAACAAAGTTAAAAAAAAAAATTATCAATAAAAGATAAAAAAGGCTACTAAATTTTTTTTCTTGAAAAATTAAATTTTCCTTCCTAAGAAGAAAACACATGTAAATATTTATCATGTTTTTAATATAATTTTTTTAAAGTGTTCAGTACATACAAACTTTTCAATGTTTCCTTTAGATTTTGATCTCAACATTCCATACATTGATTCCAATGTGAATGACAACGAAGCATCCAACAAAGGACTGATAAATGGTGGAACCCAACATGTCTCAAACAATGGAGCCAAGGAAGAAGACAGAGACAAATCCATTCAAGGTCTTTGATTTTTTTATTTTCTAAATACTAATTTGCTTTCTTTTTTTCTTGAAACATAGCTTCTTTTGTCACTTTTTGAATATATATTTCTTTGTTTTTTTTCTGTTCAGGACGTGCAAATCTATCATTCATGCCTATTGACATTGATCTGAACATCTTATATGTTGACAATGAAGCCTCAGTGATGGAACAAGAGTGAGTGATGTGTTACTCATAAACATGTGTGTCCATTGTATGAAGAAGATGTCTCTAGAATTGAGTTTGAAGATGTTTTTTTTTTTTGTTCTTTTTTCAATAAGATGATATAGACACCAACATGCATGTCTAGATGAAGTTGACACCTTGTTTAATTGATGTGTAAGCTTCACATGGTTTCAAGAGTTTAGAGAAAGAAAAGGGAATTAAAAACTAAATAAAATGCTGTTTTTTTTTAATTTTATTTTTAGGAACCAAAATGATAAGAATAATAAATGATTTAGAATTTACTATACATTCATTGTAGGTCTTAAATCATTTTAATTTGAATCAATGGTTGTCCAAGTATCATAACTATTAATTTATTTTATTTTTAGTAACAAATAGAATTTCAAAACTTTTAATTCTATTGTTATTATTATTTTTTAACTCGGATAATGATTGAGATAATTAAAGAGTTAGTTTTTAGTAATTTTTATGTGTATTTATATGAGAAAAAAAACAATTTTAATATGCAGTTAATCTTAAAAAAAAAAAGAAAAACTTGTTATGCTTTGTTTCGTGTTTTATTAATTTAAATCTTGCTTAGTTTTTTAAAGGTTAATTGCACATTGATATTTACTTTAAATTTAATAAATACGTATGACAATTTTTAAAAATCTCACATGTTCTCAATGATATTAACAGTTAAGATGAAACGAGGATTTTAGTCTAAAAGTGATTAGAGAATGTTCAAGTTTTAGTGTACATATATGTAGACTTTCTCTTATACTCTTTTGTATGGATTGAGATTATTTTTATGGTGGTATTAAAAAAATTAGTATTTAATAATTTAAAGTTAAAATTGAATATAAAATCAATTTTAAATTACACCAAATTATTATTTTTATTCGATTTGGATTAGTTTAACAACAAAAAATAATATGTTAATTTAAAAGTTGATAAATGCAAATTAATATTGGTAAGAAATACTTGCACAAAGAAAATATAAATAATTAGATAAATGCATTTTGATATTAAATTTTAAATATTGCACGAGGGCATGTAATAATATTTTATTTTGTATCTTATTTAATGTTAATTTTTTAAATATATATGATATTGTATTAGTAGGTGGTAATATTGTAATATCATTAATTTAATATATAAAGTAAATTGTGTTTATTAAAAACAAAGTAGAATAATTAGAGAAAATAAAATAAAATAATTGTTAATAGTATTTTATTTTGTATCTTATTTAATGTCAATTATTCATTATCTATAATTATATATGAAAATGATTTCTTCTGTGTCCATAATTATTTACTTTTAATTAATTTTTTACAATATAATTATTTATTTATTTTTTAAAGATTAATCGCTATTTTTACATGTTTTCTATTAAACTATTCTAACAGTTATTTTTTTCATTTATTAACAATTATTTAATTTTTTTTCTCCAATTGTTCTACTTTATTTTTAATAAATATAATTTACTTTATATATTAAGTTAATAATATTACAATATTATTACTTACTAACATAATATCATATATATTTAAAAAATACGCACACAAAGACATAGTATGACCCGTGTGTTTACGCTAGTATGTTATAAAATGATAGTTTCAAAACACTATTAAAAAATCTCATATTAACTGTCAATTTTGTTTTGAAATATTTTTTGTAGGAAATATTTATAAATTTTGTTATGAAAAAGAATAGGTAGGTAATTGCTGTCAATTTTTTTACAAAATATTTTGTATAAAACACTTTTCACAACAAATTTTGTAGGAAATACTTGCGAGTTTTATAATTTTGTAGGAAATAATTACCCATGAAGGAATTGTAACATCCCATTTAATTAATAAACCAAATTAAAAGGAAACGTCACGTAGAATATGTTAAGCAGTCCTGGAGCACAATCACAACTTCATACAGTAACCAAGGCACACCACGATGCCAAAATAAAACATAGAGGAATAACGACAAAGTTTTCAAAAAAAGAAGCCCAAAGGCCAGACAATACATTGGCCATTGCCCTAAAAGAAAAGCCCAATCAGCACAAGAAGTCCAGCCCAGGAAGACTATGCAGCGAATTCATCTCTCCCTTGTTGACCACGATTTCCTCTCGCATCTGCTCCCATCAATAAATTGATGATCATCGCAAAAGTAGAAGAACAACAGACAAGCAATCAAACAAGCAAAGGGTAAGCTAGAGCCAAAAAGATTTTCATCATGCAATCAGGTATACTTTCACAGTCCAATAAACATACAACACCTAAGCCTGTTATGACTTTCAAATCAATACACTAAGACTCGACTCGACTCATCCGGATACATATAACCTGGTCGGATTCAGTGGATGCTTGCACTTGTGGTGGATACATTGCTCACCCCCGAGCTATGTGTTACAAGTGTTGCAATGAATCAATTCCCTCACACATAAGGTTAGCCCTTAATGAGTTTCAAGCCTCCTGCTACTCTCACCACAGGAGTCAGTCCGCTCTAAGTGAGACTAACTGACTCCTTAGAGTGTCAGGATGCAATCCTTACCTTGAATCCTTACCAAGTTATATAGATGGGGCACCACCATGGACACCCACTAACATGGGTCATGGAATTACATCCCGACCACTGAAGCACGCCCCTAAAATCTCACATAGAGATTCCAAGGAATTACGCACTAACACAGACCAATCATACTCAATCAATCAAGAAAGATTTATCATGCACATAACTCTCATGCCAACATTTATAACCAAATCCTCATTCATATTCGATGTTGAATCCATTCCAACTCATCATTCCCAATCCATGAATATAGAATTTCACCTCATACCAATACCATGCCATTTTGATACCAACCATTTCATTGAAATCACATGTCAAGATTTATCCAAGCTCATCATTCACAACTCATACACCCTCTTACTCATGCATATTCACTCATCTCATGCTTTAACATAGCAATCCAACTTAACATCACATTATGCAAACAATTTAGGGATTTTAGAAATAAAACTGCAACTTGTGTAAAGCTCAGAAAATTTTTGTATTTATATTCAAATTAAATATGATTGAATCAAGAACCAAATGAAACAAGAACCAACTTAATTGAATAACCATAAAGAAAGTTGTAAACCAAACAAGCAAAAAGGTCAATGTTGTCAACAACTAAACTACAGTGATCTTGCGATAAAAATTGCTATCACTACAGAGATCCGATTCAAGATCAGACCGGTCAAAGTCAAAAAATATGTGTTAAGGATCAGCTGTAACAATATCAGCTCAATCCAACAGTTAACGAAGTAGTAACTTTCATTTTACGAAAAGTGTGCAGTGCTGTCAACAACACAAATTCAGTGATCTTGCGATAAAATGTGCTCTCACTACAGAGCTCCGATTAAAGATCCGACTAGTCAAAGTCAAGACTTATGTGTTAAGGATCAGCTGTTAAAATTTCAGTACGATCCAATAGTTAACCTAGTAGAAATAATCATTTTACGAAAAGTGTGCAGTGCAGAAAAATAGTAGCATCACATCAATCAAACATACTTGCACACCATACATTTTTATTCGACCAACAACCTCATTCAAGCATCACAACCATACAACAGACTAAAAATTGACAAAATAACTTTAAAAACATAAACCCTAGCTTCCCTTACCTGAAAATGGGTTAGCAGAGGACTTCGACACCCGAACCGTGATGAACAGTAGCTTACGGAAGAGCTTCGAGGGTTGGAAAACAGCGGAACGAGCTTAAAACGAGATCATTAAGACAACCCTAGTTGGAACTACGAAGAATGAACAGAATGGAGCAAGAGCATGAGTTGAAAGCTGACTTACGAAGAGTAGAAAATTGGTCTGGGCTCACTTGATGAGAAACAGTGGCTGGACCCTAGCAGAGCTTCGCAGCTGCTCAAAGAGGAAGTAAGAGTTCTGTTTTACGAAGATGAGCATAGTGGTTAGGGTTAGGGCAGTTTAGGGTTCTTGGATCCCCTTTGGGCCAGCCCTAGGCCCAACTGATTTGGGGCATCCCTTTTAATTAAAGGCAGAAAAAAAAGGTGGGCCTTACAGGAATTACCGGCCAATTAACACTACTAAAAAAATTCATATTTCCTACCAATTTTGTTTTGAATTTTTTTTTGTAGGAAATACTTATAAATTTTGTTATGAAAAGAAAGTTGCAGGAAATTGCTGCCAATTTTTTTACAAAAATAGTTTGTATAAAACACTTTTCACAACAAATTTTGTAGGAAATACTTACAAATTTTATAATTTTTTAGGAAATAATTACCCACGAATAAATTACCTGCCAATTTAAATCCTTAGAAAAAATAGTAGGAAAAAGTTTTTTCTTACAAAAGTTTTTAACAAATTTGTAAGAAAATTTCAATATAATATGAGAATTTCTAGTAGTATAAGATTCTTAGAAAAAATAGCAGAAAAAAAGATTTTTCTTGCAAAATTTTCTAACAAATTTGCAAGAAAAATCTTATGTAATGTGAAAATTTTTAGTAGTGAAACCACCCACTATAAAATGAATAACTTTTATTAGGATTTTTGTTTTTTCTTAAATCAAACCGTTAAAGAAATATAATTTCCTTTAGATTATTTTAATCACAATAATTATTTATATTATTATAATATTTTGAATCTTTTACAATTAATGTTCAATTTGATTATCTCATAATTATTTTTTCATGTTTTTGTGCTCTATCTTTTCTTTTTTTTACTTTTAACTTACGAGGTTTAGCAGTCGTGTGTTACAAAACAGTATGCTAACTTGTGTTTTTGTGTACGTACTTATAAGATAATCTTTAAGTATTATTGTAAATAATTTTAGATTTGTTGGCTTCTTTTTGTATGGGTTAAGATCATTGTACCAATGATATTAAAATAATTAGTATTTAATATTTTGTCATTAAAATTATATAAGATAACTTTAATTCACACCAACTTATTTTTTATTTGGTTTGAATTAGTTTGACAATCTGACAAGATAATATTTTATATGAATTTAAAAGTTGAGCAAAATATATAATATTTTGTAATACATTTTAAAATATACAAATTATATATAAATACAAACTAATTATAATTTTGTATCTTACATACAAATAACTTTTAGTTTATAAATTAATATCTAAAATAATCATTGTAGTGATTAATTATTTTTTATCTTTAAAACTGGATAAGATTTAATGATTTTATTGTAATAATAATATATTACTTTGAATCTTATTTAATATCTATTATCAATTATATTTTATAAATGTCAATTTTAAAATCACTAACTATAAAATGAATAATTTTTATTTGCATTTTTTATGTAGGATTATCTTGTTCCTTCTAGAAGATTAATGAATATGGTGATGATTGATTAAGAAAACTAAGAAAATCCCCACTGGACATTAAGATAACAAGCTATCTAGATGTGAAGGTTCCTTTTCAAGATTCTAGAGAAGAGAAGAATGGATTGATTCAAAACAAATAAGTGTGGAAAACATATAAAAGAGAAAAACCCAAGTCACACACACAAAGGAAGAAGAAAGCATAAAATGGAAAGGAAAGGAATGATAAAAATGTGAGAAGCACGCCACTACAAGGCTAAGTTAGAAGAAGCCATGGAAACCTTGAAGATGAGTGGATGTGTGCCGCCACTTGAATCAAGATTCAAGATAAGGCTTAAAAGAACTCCACTCCCTAAAGAGGAAGACTCTCACAATGGTTGATACACAAATGTGTTTAATTTCTCCAAAATGATCAACCCTTGTACAAGTGTTAGAGGTCCCCTTAAATAGACAAGTCTAGGGGCCCCTTAGCAAAACAACAAAGTAGAAGGTTATAAAAGAAACCTAACATGTTCTAGAAAGTAGGTCAATATAGGGTGCACATGGGTGAAATTTCGTTCAAGCCATCTAGGTGGCAAGTCTTCATGGCCAAGCCTCCCAAAGGAGGTAACTAGAACATTCTAGAAAACTTGGTGTCCAAGGCATGTGGGCCTCCCCTTTCTAGATGCTTCTAGAAAGTCTTGTTCCTTCTCGCTCTTCCTTAGGACGCCAAATGTCTCCTATGTGGTCCTCCTCCTTTCTTATTCCTACAAAAGAAAATTAAGGAATTTATTAGCATGTTGGTTTAAGGTTAAGCTAATCTTGGGTCAACAAGTCCACCCTCAAGTCAAGGTCAACAAGTCAACTCAAAATAGTCAACCACAACCAATTTCAAGAAATTGAAACTAAAGAAATGAAAAATAAAGATAGAGAGGATAATGCCTTTCCTTTTGTCATGCTCCTAGTGATCCTCCTAGGATTGGTCTCCTTGGAACTTGATGAGGTGGTCACATCTTCATCAATTTTTTATTTTTCTTTTACATTAAACTATTAAAAGAATATAATTTCAGTTAGATTTTTTAACCACAACAATTAGTTATATTCTTTTAATATTTACAACTTTTAATAATTAATGTGCAATTTGAATATTTCATAATCAATTTTTTTTGTGTTTTTCTATTCTATTTCTATTGGTATGTTTTTAATTTACCACAATTAAAAGTGGTGTGCTACAAAACTATGTGCTCACTTGTGTCTTTGTGTTTGTACTTGTCTGAGATTTCTAGAAACTTATAAAATTTTGGCTAAAATTCTCATTTTTCTTAATTTTTGTTTCAATTATTCAATTTGGTACTTTTTTTTGTTCAATTAAGTCTTATCTTTTTGTTAAAATGAGTCGATTAGGTCATTTCCATTAAATTGATATCAACATTGTCTTTGTAATTGCCACGTGTTAGTTCGTGGTATCTCATAATTAATTTTTTATGTTTTTGTGTTCTTTTTTTTTTGTGTACTTTTAACTTATCGGGTTTGAAAGTCGTGTGCTACAAAATAGTGTGCTAGCTTGTGTCGTTCTGTATGTACTTGTAAAATAATCTTCAAGTATTAGTGTAAATATCTGTAGACTTTCTTACTTTCTTTGTATGTGTTGAGATCATTGTAATGATGATATTGAAATAATTAGTATTTAATATTTTGTGGTTAAAATTGACATGATCTAATAAGTATTTTCTTACTTAAAAGTTGACGGTTGTAATATTTGCATAAAACAAAAAAAATATATATATATATAACATGATCTAATGAAGGAGTTGAACAAAATGTATAATATTTTGTAAAACATATACAAATTATATATAAATACAAATAGTTATAAAAAAATTCAAAATAATTTTTTTATTCTTATCCAGATATTGCTTCTGTAGAGATGTACATATATCTACTCGCGTATAGTAAAGTCATCGCATTTCACAACCCAAGAACAAATGCAAGAGTAAGCTATTGAAAATGATTTTTAACATAAGATAATGATATAAAGGTAACAAATTTGTTAGCAATCCATAAATATTTCAATTTCAATCAAATACAAACATACAACAATCATATATATCACACATGGATTTAATACATCAAGGATATTCAATGAGTGAAATATCAAAGACACGTCAAGGATGATATCAATTAAGTATGTGATACCAGGTATTAACATTCGATCCAATCCAATACCTAGATTTACAAGCAAACTAATAAGTGTTTAGAATATGTAAAATTTTCATATAAACTTGACACTTATCATGCTTTCATTGATCATATTTTGTAAGTAAACAACTCATTTTAGCTTATAACTACAAAATAAGGTACTAAAAAGAAGAAAAATAAGAAATTGATGGTATTTTTTATGATTTTGCAACAATTTCTCGAAGAATTAAAAAAGATGAAGTTGAGCCCTCAAGTTCATGGATGAGCTTCAGTAAGGTTGTCAATGAAGGATTTAGAATATGACTTTTGGAATTGAGCCATAACAAAATGGTGCTCAGCACTTAAGAAAGTGCATGGTTGAGCCACGAGAGATGTGCTCAGCACTTAAGGCGGTGCATGGCTAAGTCACAAGAGAATGTGTTCAACACTTAAGGCAGTGCATGGCTTAGCCACAAGAGAATGTGCTTAGCACTTAAGGCGGTGCATGATTGAGCCACAAGAAAATATGCTTAGCACTTAAGGCAGTGCATGGTTGAGTGCCAAAAGTTGGGCTAAGCACTGACAAAAAATTTATATAAATAAAGACCTTTCTCATTAGAAGCATTGAGTGGAGACCCAAAATTGTAGCAGTAGGATAGAATGAGGTCTGTGAGGCACGAGGGAGGTGCTTTTAGTGTAAATCTTATGTGTAGATGTTGTTGGAATTACATTGTAATATTCTATGAGTAGTTGAACTATCTCGTATCCAGGTTTGATGTAATCAATTATGATTATATTCACTTCTACTTCTCGGGTATTTATCTTTGCTTTCATTCAATTGTTTGTGGTTTGATTTATGCGTAATGATGACTTGATCACTCATCTATTTAACTGGCTTGGATTGAGTTGGGAAACCTGTCTCAAATTGTGGTGCACTCAAATCATCATAGTTGTAGTGGTTATTAAGATGGGGAGCTTGCTCAAATTCAATGAAGATGATTTTGATGACGTCCAAAGCTATACAAACACTGTGTATCACTGTTTTAGGCTTAGTCTTGAACTTATCTTTTGCATAGGTGTTGTATATCTAGGATTACATGTAAACCAAGCTTGAATTGAATTAGATCAGTTGTTAAACTCTTGAATGTGTTAAATACAAAATTCATTAATGGATTAGATTCTTAACTAATGGATTATATGAGGGCACTGCACTGATGCAGTGAAAATACACCCACGATAATCTATTAGGTAAATTCCTAATCCACTAATTACAACCACAAAACTATGATACAAAAATAGTTTTGAAATCAGTTTTAAAAAGAGGTGAATAACTGAATCACGAAGAGACTTACTAAGAGATTTCTTTTTGGGATTAAGATTCACAAAGTTTTTGCTTTCTTGGAGATCATTCATTTGGATATTCAAGAGGATTGATAATGGACTCAATCTTGGAGGGTCAAGCTTGGATCTAGGATCAAGTGTTAAATCTGCACATCCATTAGGTGTATTTGTTCCTTGCTTCTTTTTTATTGTATTTTTGTTTATAGTTGAATCACTGTGTGAAGTGAAGGTCTAGGTGCAATTGTGTGGAGGCATTGCATCTAGGGGGAGTTCTTGATTTGTAGATCAAGCTCCTTAGTCTTTAGGGTCTTGAATTATATAGATGCTCTTGTAATTCTTATAACTTTATTGATTTAGTGGAATCCTCCTAAGCTCGGGTAGCTTAGGAGAAGACTGGGTGTAGATTCATCTTGAATCGAACCAGTATAAAAATGGTTGTAGTCTTTGCTTCTTTAATCTTTTATGCCATTCCTAATTGCTTGGATCAGTCCATTAAATTTAGAATTGGTAAACTGGTTTTTTGGGGTCATAAAGATTAAAGAAACTTTCAAGATTCATTTAAAATCAGTAAAAGATTGAATAACAAATTCACCCCCCTCTTGGTTAGGTTATATTAGACAGATCTGAGTTAACACTGGTACTTATTTAAGTAGCTAGAGGGCATGATGGACGAAAGAATCCTGCACATTGCATAGATTCATTCAACGAGTATTGCACATTAAAACAATGATTCATTCTACTAGGAGTTGAGGAATCACACAGGGTTTGAAGTCCTTAGGTTCTAATGTATTAGGATGAACCTAGATCTATATAGAAAGAGTACTCCTAGGACATTGAATGATTTGTAAAGTAAGTAAACAAGGTGGTAGTGGTGTAGTAGAAGAAGATGAGATAAAATCAATTTATAGCCCATACTCCACTCAATCTATCTAATTAATACTATCTATTTTTACTTGCACTCTTTATCACAAACCAAAAATCCAAAATTCAAATTACCAATATAATTGCTAAATCCCTGTGGTTATGACAATTGTTGATATTACTATACTTGTTGGGAAATAGGTTTTGAGAAATAGTCATCATAAACCCAAAAATAATTTATCATGGTAAGTTCATCACAACCCATGTTGCATGTCTACACATCTCAGGATGTGTAAGAACTCCCTCTCAATTTCTCACCACCTCGTATCTTAGTCTATGTGGAACCATCAGTGAAATTAGGAGTTCTCTATTACAACATAGGTGTTAATACTTAATACACAAATCAAACAATAATTCGCATAGCATCACATATATCACTAGTGCAAATTAGACCTTTAACATAAAGATATTACCCCATTCATTTTAAAATCAATATAACATGGTATGTAGTGGCAATTTGTAATATTGAGGACATGTTACATTGATTATAAGAAGAATCAATATAAATTAGCATGAATAACATTAGTAATTGAAAGTAACTGATGTAATATAATATCTATGACACACTTTTTTTAATTTAATTTTTTAGGTTTATATTAAATCAGTTATGTCATCTTTGTTCTTATTGCAAATGATCCAATACCTCCTTATTCCATTCCTTCCACGTGAATTTTAATTTATGTCATCTTTGTTCTTATTGCAAATTTTTCTTCCATCTTGTTTTTGTCTTCATTGCTTCCATCTCCATTTTGCTCTAAAGTTGGTGGTATTGTGAACCATTCTCATTCTCGGTGTTTCATTATCTGTTTCACTTTCACTATGACTAATAAAAAGGTATTTTTCTTTTTGCTAAACTTGATTTTTGGCAAAGAAGAGAGGAGGTAGAAAACCAGCAGCCACGTTAAGCCATCCAAAGGGGCTGAAAAACAACCCCATAATGGTCTTGAATGACACTTATCACAAGCATTAAAACCAATTTTAATTTTTGGCTAATTAACCTTCATTAAGATGTAATTAAAAGGCAAATTGAAGGGAGAAAGAGGGTTTTCTTGGCCTGGATTGGTATTGCACTTTTGGAAGAGAAAAATTAGAGAGAAAACGTTTGATAGAGAGTCACCCCGAAGCTGAATTGAGAAGAATCAAGAAGGCTATTGGCGATCAAGGAGGAAATAGAGAACTTGTCAAATTAAGCAAGGCATTCAGGTTAGGGGAATTCGTATTGCTTGTTTTATTTCGCAATGATATGAATGTATGATCTGAACCATATTGAGATTGTGGAACCTGCTTTCTCTCGTTATACTCGCGTTTCTGGATTTTTCCAGAAACCGCCTGGCGGCGCATGCCCTGCCGCCAGGCGCCACATGAGATTGTGCCAATTTTCTGGGTTTTGCGGATGATCCGCCTGGCGGTTTGAAGTGAACCGCCAGGCGCTGTACTTGCTGCTGCCGTTTTTCTTATTTTTGGTTGGTTTGTTAGTGACATGATGAGACCTGTATCAAACTGTTAATGTATGTGTATGTTTGGTTTAATTTGACTGGTTCTTAATGTTTCAATTGGTGGAATTTTGTGGCCTTGTGTGGTATGGGGATTATGGTTCATGCTAGGAAAATTTGGAATAATTATGTTGAATCATGTAAATGATGAATGCATTGTTCATTAAGACTGATGTCAATATGATCAAGTATGGATGCTATATAAGAATGATGTTGTATGTTTCAATATGATGTGTGTCGTTTTAATTATATAAGAATGATGTTGTATGGTGTGTATGTGGTTAATTGGGGTCACGATGAGGGTGGGAAATCTGGACAGGGCTGGAATTGTTGTGCGCTGCCTGGCGATTCCGTGATTACCACCAGGCGACATCGCTGAGGCAGAAAACACATGGATTTATTCCGCGTATTATTTTAAAAGGTAGTTAATTGAACCTATGGTATGTAAAATAATGTAGGTAATTATGGAGTGTGAGAATGAAACTTGACAGGGAGGGATTGAACCATAATTGTTAAAAGGTGTGAAATTAATCGGGTACAATTAAGTGATAATGGGGATATAAGCATCAAACTAAATAAGAATTTCATGTAGAAACGTGATAAGAAACACATATATATGGAAATCATTAATTTGGACACTATAAGAAGGAAATGGATGATTACAGATTTAGGTTGAGTAGCAAGATGAATAATATAAAATATAAAGTGCAAATGGGTTATTTTAAGCATGCTAGAATGATTGAGATTATACTTGAAAGTAGAATAGATTGCATGCTTCTTTGTTTAAATTATGTAATGTGTGTTGGCTACATTGGAAATTGTTGTTTGGAGGAATTGTTGTGTGATTGGTAATATAGACATGGGACTATATCTAAAGTACCATAAATGTGCTATATTTTGGTATGTTGTGTGATTTGAGATCCATTAGGATTTGTGTAAGTGCCAAGAAACCAGTAGAAGTGCGCCACTGGTAGGGCGCCTGGCGGCGCGAGCGAGTCGCCAGGCGGACGGAACACAAATTAGTGACAGTGGTCACAACACGAGCAGGGCGCCAAGCGGTAGGGAGGGTCCCGCCAGGCGGAATGGAGCAGCAGAGACCCTGATGGCACGGTGGCGCCTGGCGGCGCGGGGCAGGTGCGCCAGGCAGTGGTGGCGAGTGTCACCCAGCGGCATAGTGGTGTCCGCCCGGCGGTGACGATGTAGTGATGATGCTGCAGGCGCGTGGCGCCTGGCAGTGTGTGATGCCCGCTAGGTGGTTTGGACCCAGTGTCCGTCTAGCGACATGGGATGCGCGCTAGGCGGTTATGGTTCAGTGATGGTGTGCGAGGAAAGGTTTCTACAAAGCTTTAGGTGATGTTCATGATGCGAAGCTTTGGCTGGGGGTCCAGTTACGAGTGTAACCCGTATTGGAGTAACACATGACCACTCTAGGTTGTAGCCTGGTGGTTTAGGAAGTCCAGTGGAGTGTGCGAGTTGTGGCTCGTACGGCGAGGTTCGGGTGATTGCCCTTTTCAGAGTATTCTGATAGAGTTTCGGTAGTCTGGAACAGCTACAAACTTTATGTTTGTTTCAGGGAGCTCCACTTGGTGTCACGGTGAGATGTTGTGACAAGGTTATTCCCATATGTGGACTATCAGGTGGTGGCCTGTAGTCGGAGGGGCGAGTAGACACTCGTGCAGCAAAGATCGATCATCGTTCTCACCTAAAGGGTATAGAAATGATAGACGTCTAATGAAAGTATTGGAAGTGGATGAGTAAGGAAAAAGGGAGAAGAATACTAACCCGGGGTTTAATCGTTTTGTTGTTGTATTTAATATTTTATTGGTTGCTCTATTTAAATGAGCTCACCCTATCTGTGTGTGTGTGGCGATGATCATGTAACTTGTTACATAGGAGTAGCTGTTGGTGCAGGTGAGCGGACGGATGCATAGCGACGGAGTGGGGAACTCTTGGGGATTTTCTCACTAGTTTATTTTATTGGACTATGGTGTTATTGTAATAATTTTATAGACCATTTTATTTGTTTTACAGTATTAACGCGAATTATTTTATCTGTTTTGGCGCGTTGAGCTTAAGGTTTTAAATATTTCCTGCGTTTTGGGAATTTGTTGAATAATAAATGAGGTTACTTTATTAAATTTTATTTTTGTTTTATTTTATTAAGTAAATTTTGGCTAGGACGTTACATATACCAAGTTGTGCAAGTAGTAACACTAAGACTAAGTATCATTTTTTCAAGGGGCTTGTGCAATACTAGCCAACTTTACAATTAATAACTTATCTAGACTAAAGAATATTTCCATAATATTTGTTATGTGCAACAAAGTAAAACTATGCATAAACAAATTAAAAACAACTTTGAAAGTTTATCATGCTTAGAAGGTGGAAAAAGTTAGAAATAAAATGGAATGTTATTTTTAGGATTAGATTTCACTGACCTCACTCTCATGTACATAATCACTTAACTCCTCCCCATTAAAAGGCTAATGTAACCCACAAGTTTACCCAAACTTTAATCCCTTAGTAGAATGAGCCAAAGTTTTCTTATTAAGAGTCAATTTCTTGAGCTTCCAACAAATAAACATGTTTTAGCAATTAGGGTTTAAGACAACTAATGAGTCAATTTTCTTCCTAAATTCAACTTTCATTAGCTATTCTATTCCAGTTCTAGATTTCAAAAGATTTTTTTCAACACCTAATGAATCACATATCAAATAAAGGCACACATACACGCACACGCACACACATATATACACACACGCACACGCACGCACACGCACACACACACACACACACATACACACACACACACACACACAAACACACACACCCACACACACACACACACATATATATATATATATATATATATATATATATATATATATATATCACATCAATGTAAGATACATAAAAGTTCAATGGTTACATCTACCAAAAAAAAAGTTGTTTTAGCTCTCAATTATTATGAAAAGCCTAATATAAAAAAGAAATAAAGGAAGAAGATGGAGATTGAAGAAAAGATAAGAATAGTTCCCACAAATTCTAGCAACCCTCCAAGCTCTTCAAGGATTGTATTTCGCGATCCCAAATATCGAAAGTTACATCTACTTTAAGGAAACAAGAAGGAATAAGGAAAAACTTTCCACATCTATGCCCAATATAGTCCAATTATCGTCAAGCGCTCTGTATCAAATTTAGTCTTTGTGAAGTCAGTGTCCAACGATCTCCCAAAGGCACCCAACGCCATCATGGCCGGAGTGTAATGCCCAACACCCTACTTTCACCTCACAATGTTAGTCACTACTATAGCTAGGTTGTGCTATATGTTTTTTGGCATTAGGCATGGATCAAGTGGCACCCAATGTTGCTTCTCATATTATTTATGTGCATATTAACATTTGTAGTCATATTTACACTACAAAACATATGCATTTTTATATAGAGATAGTTAAAGCATCATTCTTGGACACTCTAGCATTATGTTGAAGCTAATAGCAAACTTGTAAAGAAGAGGAACGAAGAAGAAAACACCACAAATTACACATCTCTAAGCTCCATAATCCTAAATAACAAATCTATAACATTATTAATTCTAACTAATTTCACAATACAAACATTACTTTTCTATTTTAGTATAACCTAGTTACCAAAATATGAATGAATTGCAATGATTTAAAAAAGAAATCGGTTGCATACCATGGCCATACATTGTCGAGCATTTGATTGATTGTCCCAAACGCTTAGTCATGTACACATGACACCTTATGGAATGCTTTACTTATATCTCTATATTTTTTTAAAAGTCATGTTGAGTCCTTATTTTTTAAAAAGAAAATTGAATCAATGTCATTTATTCCTTTAAATCAGTTTAACATGTTTATAAGGTAACACGTGTCAAAATTTGGGTTACCTTTTACCATGAAAGTTCCTCTGACTTTTTTCTAGTTCCTTTTTTGTTTTTATCTTCCAATTTTATCCATCTTCCTCCACCTCCCACCACCTTCCTCTACCATTTACGAGGAACCATTCCATCTTGCTCCTTCCTCCTAAGTACCACAAAACACTTCCTCAAACACCTCGTGTGCATCTCTCACGAATCCAAATTTCAAATAGGTAATAAATGATGCAATGTCAACAAACACATCCAATTCCAACATAAATTCAAATAATAAGTCATGAATCATAGAAATCCTAAAGGAGAGAGAAAAAGGAAAGGGAGAAAAAAAATATGGAGAAGAGAGAGGAAGAAAGGGGAAATTGGTGGTGAAAGGTGGAAGGTGGAGAAGAGAGGGAGAAAGGAGAAAGTGGATGTGAAAGGTGGTGGGAGGTAGAGGGAAAAAAAGCATAAAAAATCATAGGAGTTTGAAAAATATAAGATAACTTAGACTGTAACACATAAGTTGATTTAACGAAAGAGACCACTTTAGCTCTATTTGAAAAATAAAAAATAGGACAGTAGTGTAAAATAGGCTTTTTATACCGATTAAAAAAAGGCTTTTTATACCAATTCTAGCATCGGTATAGATACATGCGGTATATAAGGTTTGATCTTTCAATATCAGTTCCATGACAGGTATACAAAATTATTTTTTATACCATTTCTAAAATTGGTATAGAACTCTTGGAAAGGGAAAGTTATGTAAGAAAAACCGATTTACTATACCGATTATAGTTTCAACCAGTATAAAAAATTACACATTTTACACCAAGTATGACCTCAATCGGTATAAAATGTGATTTTTTATTTTTTTATGAAAAATTCGTTTATGCTTCCTACCACATACCAAACCTGTATATAATTACCCAAAACATCCAGAAAACAAATCTCATTCAATCTAATATTTACATGAAATAGAATCTAATGTGTATATGAAATATAATACTACTCCAAATTGAATGACTATATATGTCATAAAACACCTAACATCATCTTATATAAACACTTAAAAGAAACGAAGCCCACTGCTCACGAACTTTCTTCAAGACTCCTTGATCCATTGGAGATATGTCATTGAAAATCTACATTATGAATAGTTGAGTCAACAATCTTTTAGTGATAAATACTTAAGATATGATTTATAAATTCTACATCTTACCATATCCCATGAGTCAACAATGTTTGCGGATATGATTCTATGCATGTGCCTCATGGTATAATATCCACACTTATAGATTCCCGGTTGACGTGAGCACTACAAGTTAAATTTATATAATATCATAAATTTGATAATTGTATTTCAATAGTTTGAAGATTAACTACTTACAGTTGGCACAATGAACTGCAACTTCTTTCTAGAAGTGATTTGTTGTCCCTACAACCTGAAACTATGTTTTTAAATAGAATATGCCTCTCTCATGTATCCAAATTAGGTAGTGATATACTAAACATTTGCCTAATATATATCGCGCTTCTTTCTTTGTCTATGACAAAGGAACACGTTTATGATTGGAACTATGCTGGAAATCATGAATTAAATAACAAAGAAAATAATGTTCTTTATTGAATAAAATGAAAACAATAAGAAATAGGAGAACACTCTCTCCTCCAAGGGTTTCCCCTACCAAACTTTGTGTGATATTCAAGTTTCCACTTCGTTTAGGTTTAATAGAAAGTTTACTCACAATCTTGTTTTCCTCTTGAGTTGATTGGAATGGGGAATAAAAGTATCTTTTCTTATATGTTCTTATTTAACTGATGCATACAAGACAACTTCTTTTGCATTTTGGTCAAGAGGTTGTACTGGCTTTTCCAGTAATAGTACACAAGACTTTTGGCGAACAAAAGCCGATTTAATGAAAAATGAGTTAGAAACTTACATCCTAATAAAGTTTAACAACTAAGAATCAAGAGAAAGTGGAAACAATCTTTCAACATTGAAAACTGATAGGGATGAAGTGTAGTGCAGGTAGACTTTCTTCTTTTGAGAAGATTTTGATCATATTTGTCCATGCATAAATAAAATATTAGTTGTGCCACGATGAAGCAAATGAAATCATGGGATCTATTTTTTTTATCGTGGTGTATGTGTATTATGTAATATATTCTACTACTACTATGATTTTAGCACTTCAAAATTGATATTTAATTTATTTTCCTCTGTGTAGTTTAAGATGCTTAAATTCTTTGGCGGTCTAATGATACCCTTTATATTGCTGGATTTTCCTTCAACTAAGAAAGAGCATTGTAATTTGGTGCTTGAAAATGGTATAACTAAAGGCCATAATTTTTTTTGTTGCTTATTTAAACAATGAAAATTTGTATTTTATGATCCGAGATTTCAATAAGGGAAGAGTTGTGGAGGTGATTAGTATTAAAAAGTTGTAGCTTGTGGTGAAATTTATGTAACAAATTCTTAGAATTTGGACATTATGACTCAGTTCAATCTCACAAATCAACTTTTAAAGTGAGAACTATCTAGGCTTATGTAGGACTAAACACATTCCCTCATCCCAGCACAATAGAGGTGTCAGAGGCTGCAATGAAGGCAGCCCAACGAGATTGCAACCAAGTTTCCAATACTAAGAATCTTTCATCTGACTCCCAAAACCATTTCAAACCACTCAAACGTTGCAGAAACTTCTACAATCTTAGGAGTTTACTTTTAATGTACAAAACATCTTGATTCATGTTACTTTCAAAATAGTAAAAGTAAAAAACTAATTATACATGATAAAGTTGTACTTAAATAATAGTGAAATTACAATGTATAAAAATTTTAGTGATCAAGGAGTATAAAACACTGAATATCTTAGCATTTTAGGTTTGGTTGAGTATTTGTGATAACAGCCAGGTAAAGAAAAATCAATATGCATTAAGCAAACAAAAAAATGTTTCCTAACAGCTACTTATGACAAATAATGTTGCATTACAAGGATTTGTTGAATAAGAATGGTATGAAAGAGGAAAAGTTGCATGTACTGCAGCCCTAATGGGAAGCACATCTTCATCAATGAAAAAGTAAGAACTATGAGCACTACGAAAAATCTCTTTCTATCTTTAGTTTTTGCTTCATAATACCTAGAATAAGGTGCATTTCAAGTTATGTGAATTGTGTTAAGATTTTGTAGTCTAAATGCAAGTTATTGGGGAAACCAAGTGTAACATTCTTCATCCTACATAATATCTGTTGAAAGTTATTTCATCTCAAAAGCAATCATTTATCTAAAATCATGTTAACTATTATTTCCACAAGACGCAAAAAATCTTGATAAAACAATATGGAATGATCCTAACTAGTTATGTACCTCTTCTATCCTTTTCCTCAGTCCATAAAAGCTTTTTTTTTCTGAATGCTCTAAAAGTACCTCCAGATGTAGCTAAATCAAGGATTATGTCCTGAGCATACCCTACATTGATATGATAATGTAGTTTAGAGATTAAGCTTAGTTAGACTTAACTTGGGTACCATAATTATTGGTTTATGAGTGTTCAAATTTAATAGTTATCATATTGCCTTAGAATCATGAGTAGTATCCTTTTATTGATTTTTTTTCACTACTTGCACTGACTTTTAATCAATATGCAAGTGGTATGTTTCATTTCCAGTTTTTACTGGACCTTGTTTTACTAAATAAAATGTGTATGATTCCTTCTAATATAGACTTTCCTATATATTTTGCAGCTCGGGCATGGTTGAGAAATGAAAAGAATCCCATTCCTTTGGATATCTCCATTTACAAGTTCATCAAGAATAACAGAACCATGGCCACTCTCTGGAACATATATGGAATAACAACATGCATTTCTACAACCATGACTTTTAAATATTTTGAGGAGACAAAAACCAAGTTATTTATTATAGGAGTTGGCTTAGGTTTGTGTAAATTATTGATTTCAATATGAATTATTGTATAAACATGAAATAAATATTGCAAAGCACCAAATACTTATTGGTAATGAGTAACCTACCCTAAAATCTTTGCAGAAACAACCTAACCTAGCAAAAATAGGAAAAACGAGAACACCAAAAATAGCAAAAGCAGCAAACCAAACAAACAATAGGATAATAATGATATTGCCCAAACGTGACAGCGAATGGAGGTGCGAAACACGAACGTGAATAAAGGAGATAAACTCTAATGGAGGAGCGAACGCAAATGATGAAGGAAAGGAGAATGGAGAAGATGATGATAGAACGATGATTGACGAATGTGAACGGCGAACGACGAATGATGAACCACAACCCAAACGACAAACGTGAATAGACCTCAACAGCAATAGGCAAACGCTGGACGGACACGATGAGACCCAATGTGGGGAGTAAATGGAAAAGAAAAAAAAAAGGAAAGTCTGGAGAAGCAAACACACTGTGAAGCGTGAAACATCACTAAGAAGTGGGAAGGGTAAGAGAAAAATCGAATATTCTATACCGATTATAATTAGAAAAATTATAGAAAGTCTTATTTAATATTATAAATATGTCACCGAATCACTTTTTATACCTATTTTAGGCCCAACAGGAATAAAAGAACTCATATTATTCATAAAATTATTATGGTCTCTCTTTTTTATACCAATAAATTTGAACAGGTATAATATGTAAGTATAAAAAGCTAATTTTGCACTAATGAAAATTCAATCGAGTAAAAAAGAATAGATATATAAATAAATAAATAATCAAAATAGAAAACCCAAGTATTAATTAAATCCGTAAAAACTATGAAGAACTTTTTAGTTTATACCGGTTAGCTCGAGTCGGCAAGAAATAGTAGACTTATTAACTTGCAACTTTTACGTGGGTTAACTCTTAACCTATTTTTTGGTAGTTAAAATGAAGACAAACTATGTTGGACAAACTAAAACAAACAGAAGTTGTCAACCCTCATGTTAGCATCATATAATGAGAGGATCTTATGTGAGCTTAAGTTTTAAATTTATATGACCACAAAATACGATATATGTAATAAAAATGTATTTCTTGAAAGGTCATATCAGTATTATAAGTTTAAAACATGAATTTCCAAAAACATTGCCATTTAGGTGCTGGTATAACAAAATTAAAATGGATTACAAAAATAAAAGTATTATATCTTAAAACAACCGTTATTATAATAAATTTAAAAAATATATTACTAAAACGAAAGTCTTAAAAAAATTTGGCTGAGATTTTAAAAAATGAAAACAAAATTAGAAATGGAAGAAACAAAATTCAGAAGCAGCATCTTCCGTAGCTCGTATTTTGTGCGGTTACTTATTGTGTGTCGGTTTATGGAAAACGGAAGGTTCATAATTTAATGATTTAGATGACAACATCACGTTGACCAAAATTCAAGTATAACACTGAAAGCCATATGATTTGTGAATACTGTGACTACATCCCAAAATGATTCTTTGCAAATGCTTCTGTGCATGGATTTTATAAAATTTACTCTTCAGATGTTAATTAAAAAATAAAAAGAGTAATCTTATACTATAATGGAATTGTTTCCAAAGAAAACTTTGTGATAGAAGGGATTTAAATACAGAGTTCATATTACTCTTTATTATGGTATTCTTTATTATTAAAATATATAATTAAATTCACACTTAAATTTAAAAAAAAAAGTTATCTATCTACATATGTATCGATTAAATATTTTTTTTTAAATTCTTAAGGAGCTGACTTATAAGTCTAATTTATATTCTAAAAGAGAGAATTATAAAAGAAAAAGAAGAAATCTGATAAGAGTGAAGTGAAAATGGATCCATGTTTCTCAAACTCTTATTTCCTGCATACGTGTTATGCTTTATTCAACACACTTTCACCCATTTTTCTTCTCTTACTAGCTTCTCTTATTTTGGGTTATTTAATCTTCAGAGCTAGTTTGCTAGTTTTGAATTTTTATAAAGCATTTTAAAAAAATATTGTATTTTGGAACTTACAAAATATTGTGAATAGTTTTTAATGATAATGATCCTTCACCACTTAGAAACTAATTGGTTGGTGTTTTCACCATCTTTTATAACAATTTAATTCTTGAAAATTAACTTATAAAACAATTTTATATTTATTTATATACAATAAATTAGTTTATTCATTACTAAAAATCATTATATTACATGAAAAATTTTTTGTAATTTTTTTAAAAAATTTATAAAACTTTTTTCTACTATTTTTTCTAAGAATTTTAATTGGTAAGTAAATCCTTTGTAGTTAATTATTTCTTACAAAATTATAAAATTCACAAATATTTCCTACAAAATCTGTTGTAAAAAATGTTTTACACAAAATATTTTGTAAAAAATTGACAGCAAATTTCTGCAATTTTTTTCATAACAAAATTTATAAGTATGTTTTATAAAAAAAATTCAAAATAAAATAACAGAAAATATAATTATTCAAAATAAAATTAGCAGAAAATATAATTTTTTTTGGTAGAGATTATGTGAGATCCAACGTAACTTTCTCATATTGACACATATATGTCTAAAACGTGAACTAGACATTATAAATAATTCAAGAACAATTCAATAATATAAATGTTACAATAAATCAAATTAAATTTCAAAAACCTCTAATAACATCTTAAATTTCAAAATCTAAAATTAATCGTATAAAACTGCATGAAATAAAATATACTCCTATTTATATACTATAAATTAACCCGGTGTATCTAATCAAAGTGCAGAAAAATATTTAAATGAGTAAAATAATAACTCAATTTTTCACTTGTAAAAAGTGAAATGTAATTACTCCATAAGTTATGGGATGGGCAATATAGTAATTGTAGTTGACTCTAGAATTCCCCAGGAGTTGGTCACTATGGTCTATCTGTCGGTTATGCTTTCTCTTCATCATTTTCCTCTGTCACGTTGCAGGTTTTACCCTATTTCTTTATTTATTGCAATTAACCCCACTTTTCTCTCTCTCTCTCTCTCTCATTATCTCTCCATATATGCTTGCACCCTCTTCAAAGTCTTCCAACAAACAAACACAAAAATGGAAGAACTCACTAAACTAGCTAAACTCTTCTTCATACTCTTGGCCTTCACATTTGCTGCTCAACAAATACAAGGTCATACTCATTATGCAAATGCAATCTTCTTCTTCTTCTTCTTCGTCTCCTAATCCATCCACTTGCTTATATATACTCAATTATACTCTCTATCTCTGCACCAATCTCTTCCTATGTTTTTGTCCGTTATCTGTTTGTTGTAATGTCTTTTTCTCTTAATATGCTGAAACATGCTTTCTGTTGCATGTTATTGTCAAGAATTTCTGTTTAGTTATAGCTAATTCAAAAGGGTATCATTGGCATTCAACCTTTTTGGAGAAATCGAAGCTCAATATTTTGTGTTTCATCAAATTTCTCACCATTGTTGCTGCAGTCAATGAAACAGAAGCTAGGGTGTTGTTGGAGTCCTCACAGCCTCAAAGAGATCAAAGAATAAAGGTTAATTATGATCAAACTGAATAACTCCTTGGAAAGGTTTCTTTTTTGATTATTTCCTTGGATTGAACATGTGGAATGATATATATAGGGTGGCAATGAGGCATGGAGAATGATGAAATCATGGAGACCCATGATTGGATCAACAGCACCAACTTGCACTTACAATGAATGTAAAGGATGCAAGTACAAGTGCAGAGCTGAGCAAGTTCCTGTGGAGGGGAATGATCCAATCAATAGCCCCTATCACTATAGATGTGTTTGTCATAGATGATCAAAACCTTGCTTCATTGCTCATTAATGTAATCTTCAGTTCAAGTATATTAAGAACATTTTGGTTTACCTTCATCACTCATCAGCAATTAATACAATCTTCATTTCTTTTCTAAGTTTCCATTATCATCTACTTCCCAATTATCAGCTCAAAAAGCTCTCACAACTATACCAGTTAATCAGTGATATATGATTAATAGTATAATGCAATGCTATTACAATATTTTTTTTAACCTTTTTATCCTATTATTTAGTTATTTATTTATTATATTGAATTTGGTATTTTTTTAATCAAAATATCTTAACTTATAAAACCTGATAAGATAGCTTATTCCTATCAATTGACCATAGCCGTAAAATGGGAATATTTTTTAAACTGGACCACTTTTTGAATTTATTAAGTTAAATAGACCTCTTGAAACATGGGAATTTTTTTTTAAACTGGACCACTTTTTAAATTTTTTAAATTTATTAAGTTCAATATACATCTTGAAATATTATTTAGTCAAATAAACCATTTTATTGTATACAGTACAAATTCGTTTCAAAATGAAACGTAATCTTTTATTATTTTTTCATATCTCTTGTCAGAATTCGGCTCTCTGGGAGACGAATTCTAGCCAGAGTTTATTTTTTTTCCTAATTTTGAAAAGTTAAAAAAAAAATAAAAACCATTTTGCTTATCAAAATTTTAAAACTAAAAGTAGTAAGTAGTTTATTATAAATTTAAAATTTTGTTATTGTGAGGTGAACTTGAAACTAAAAAGATATATTCGATTTACTTTTTATAAATAGGTTAGGAGTAAACAATTTGAAGAGTAAAAATATAAAATAAAAAAATTTATATATATATATATATATATATATATATATATATATATATATGTGTGTGTGTGTGTGGTAATTATGATAATAATATATTACATGATTGTTTTATGTAAAATTAAATTTGAGAGATGTATATTTATTTGATTAAAAAAATGTATGTAATAAAATTTCATGTGTAATTAGTTAGAAAAATGAAATTAAATATTTAAAAATAAAATTAATGTAAAAAGTTTAGATTTATTTATAAACAAAATATTTATAGAAAGTACAAAAATAAAAATTTTAAGTTATATAGTACAAAAATTAATTTTTATAGAGATTTTAAATATAGAAAAATATAGATGTACTTGGTATGGACTATGGTAATTACATTGAAGTGCTTATGAATCCAAACAAATAAATTGTCTTGCCTTTTGTCCCAAAATAATGGTACAACACATGTTACACATATGTGGTAAGTCTTGTGCAAATAAGTGGTGAGCTGAAAAGGACTTTTTGTTCAGATTTTCGAAAACTTGGAAAACAACACATACCATGCCCGATATACTTGGTATGAACTATAGTAATTACATTCAAGTGGTTATGATACGACCCCCACCCATATATGGTAAGCCTTGTGCAAATAAGTGGAGAGATGAGAAGAACTTTTTTGTATATGTTTTTGAAAACTCGAAAACTTACATGCATCATGTTTGATGTACTTAGTATGGACCATAGTAATTACATTTAAGTGCTTATGAACCCAAACTATTGAATTTCCTCGTCTACTGTCCCAAATAAATCACATAGCACCTGTCACACATAAGTGGTAAATCCTATGCAAATAAGTGGGGAACGGAGAATGATTTTTTGTACAGGTAATCAAAAACTTCAAAAAATTACACACATTGTGTTTGATGTACTTGGTTTCGACCATATAAATATTTATAGATATTTTAAATATAGAAAAATAGAGAAATTTTTAATAGAATTAAAAAAGAAATCAAGAAAGTATAAAAATTGTTAAAAGAAGTTATTTTAGACAAAAAATGATAAAGTATAAGTTGAAGATGAATACAAAGAAATGAACATGCATGCATTAAATACATTAAGTAATGGTACATGGAACACACTTTGCTAAATGAAACATAATTAACAGTGAGAAGTGGATGCCCCAACATTGTTTGGACATGTTCTTTTGGTGTGTTCTAGTGTTTGGTAGTATGAACATTTTTTGGATCGATCATATTGCTCCCTTAAGTCTATCTTTGTTCTTATCCTACTTGACTTAGGTATACCCTTTGATGTTCTTTTCATTTGTGGATTTGGACGTAGTTTTTGGCCAGTGTAAGGAGACCAATAATCTTCATTTCTTAGTTCACCAAACAGGCCTTCGTATACTTGAGACACTTGGTCCAATCAATACACAGGTGTGATGTACTTTTAAAAATCGTGGTGTGCATATTTGCATGCAGCAAGCACATGTGAGCATGGTAAGTGTAGTTTTTGGAATTTACCACAGTCACACCACAATTTATCTAAGCGGACTATAAATCTTCCTTGGATTTTGTGTTTCTGGTATCAAAAATCTGGTGCTCCTCCTATCAAAAAAAAGCATTGTCACTACAAAAAACAATGTAAATTCTGACAATTATTTTCATAAAATGCGACGGTTTTAACCGTCACAATTTACGTCTGCGGCGGTTTCAAAAATTGCCATAATTTACGTCGCCACAAAGTAAAATGTGGCAATTTTAGTCTAACCGTCGCAACAATCGCCATATATTACATTGTAAAAAGTGGCAATTTTCTGAGATAAATCACAACAGTTAAAACCGTCGTATTTGTTTGAACAAAAATTAAACATATCGAAAATAATGACTTTTAGAAACGCCACAACTTACATTATATTATGGCGTTTATAACTGCCGCTATTGTTATTATCAAATATTTTGTCATTTATCGTTATCCACGTATATTTATAATTTCATAATTTAATAATTTTAATAATGAAAATTGAAAATATATAAAAAATAATGATATTACAAAAAAAAAAGTAACAAACATTATCTTTCATTAAACATAACAAAAATAACATCAAAGTAGCATGTTCAAGTATCCAAAAACAAAAAAAAAAATACAATTTCATCACGTAATTCTACAACTAAAGTTTTATCCTAATGCTAAAATGGTTTGCTTCCACCATTTGATTCTATTACATCATGTGGAGATGGCACAACACTCCCAACATCTGGTGCCTACAATGAATAAAGAATAAAATATAAGTAATTGAATTAGATAGAAATGTAATAAGTTTAAGTAATATTTTGTTTCTACAATAAACCTCATTAGTTGAGGAATGTATTAAACCAACAACCATTGCAACACATTGTTCTAGGACGTCTTCTTTAGAAGCAATATAGGCAAGCGACATTTGCACTTGATTCTTAACAAATGCAAGCTCATTTTCTATCTTCACAAACTTCTCATTCGTATTTGGTGAAGTCGTACTAGATGAAGCAAAATTGATACCACTTAATCTTGTAGTTGAATGTTGAAAAGCAATGGTAGGACAAGCTCCAGTTGAAAGTCCTCTTACCCGACTTGGATGCTCTTTTCCAAATATGACACCAATCAGGTCATTTGGAGATATATGTGAGGCACATTCTGGATTTTGCATCATCAAATCATCAATTTTTTCCTGTATAAAATGACAATAATTATTCAAATCATATGTATGACCAAGTATGCATCACAAAAGAAATTATTTGGAAGTGAAAAATTAAAGAAATAAAATAAAATTTATTGAAGTGAACAAAATAATAATATCGCAAACATGGAACCTGCAAAGATTTAAGTGAAATAACAAATTCCTAGTTGATGGAAGGATCACTACTCTTTTCTATACCCTAAAAATAGTGAAAACAATGATTATTTTGGAACACATGGGAAATTTAGGTGACCACATGCAGTTGGAATTATGTGCCCCCATGTATAGTTCCTGATATTTTATCTATTTTTCCTTTGTTCTGTTTATAGTACCTTTCCCTTGTTTAAATCACTTTTGGACACACAACCATAATAGTAAAAGAATAAAGGTTGTTGAATATACAAAAGAGAAAGGAAGAAAAGGTGTCCCTGATACTACCACTCTCACAACTCTTCCCAAACCTATCATAATCCTGATCACATTAGTGGCATGAGCTTCAAATGCATACACCATCGTTGCAGTGCTTCCAACATTCGAAGTTGCACAACATCAAATTTTGGGGTAAATATGCGCTTGTTGACGCTAACATTTCATTTGGTACCAAAATTTAATACCAATGCAAGCCAACTATTTACAAGTCTCATTAAAACTCTAAATGGCAAAGAATATCTGCAAAGAAAAATGGCAAAGCTAGATCTGGACCAATTTCATCAAAGACACAACAATTATACCTTCTCCCAAGTCATGAAACTACCATAACATAATTACAATATGCCAGAGTGCATGTGTGACTGAGTTTCTCATAACTTCCCCATTATGTTCTTTCTCTTTCAATTGAAAATTTGAACCTCCACTAACAATGTATGATAATTAGATTACACTTCTACCTACTCAGTCTAACAATTGATATGCAGAACAAAAGAAATTAACAGAAAAATTACCCTAATCTCCATAGCCTCGTCATTCACATAGGCGTCATTCTTTCTCTTATGAGTTATCTTCCATAGTTCGGCCCGCCCAACATTCCTACCAGTATCGATTTTCTATATATTCAAAGAAAAATTTATAAGAAAAAGAAAATACAACATATAACTCAGAATTGAGAACAAAATATCTGTATAAAATTACCAAACTATCCCTTCTTCTTGACAAAGACATAACACCACCAGTGTGAGGAATAGTTTATCTTTTCATGATATCTTTATTTTTGTTACACAAATCCTACAAAACAAAATGAATTACAAGCTTATTATAAATGTACTAATTCAACAACTTGTACCATTATCGATGGCTTAAGGCGATAATCAACAAAAATAGCCCATTATTCCATGTTAAGACCTCCCGGAACATTCTTTATGAGTTCATTTCTACTGACAAGTGGGTCATAAAATTCATTCCAAAGCTTGCATCTATACTCCCCCCAAATTTTTCCAATTTTAAACATAACGTTTCTTTTTCCTAAGTCTTCTTTTGTCTTGAAAATAAATCTAGTCTTCAAATAATACAATTGTCGGTCAAATGTATATTGAATAAAAGAAATAAAATTAGAGATATTTAATGTCTGGTTAATTTACCTTTAACGAACTTTCCCACACATGATCCTTGTAAGTATCTGGCATAGATGACCATCTTTCAAAACTTATAGGAAACAATGTTTGTAAGAATGTTTTTTTCTTTGCTTTTGACAATGAAAACAAAGCTGGTCAAAATCTTCCTTTATCATCTGGCCAAAGTTCCTTCTTTATACCCATTTCTTTAAGAACCTTCCGAGCTTTAAGATTATCCTTTGATTTCGTAGGATCATTAAGCAAAGTATACAAAACATTATCACAAACATTCTTCTTAATATGCATGACATCTAGACAATGGTGTAACAAATTGGTCTCCCAATAAGGAAGGTTAAAAAATATACTTCTCTTACTCCATTGTGGCGCTCCAACAACTTCAACAGTGTTTGTTTGAGCCCTCTTACTTGTATTTGTAGTTTCTAATGGTTTTTCAAAGGTAACATTCAAACCCTCAACTTGTTTAAATATATTTGACCCTGTCAAAGGAATTGGTGCATCCCTTAGTTCAGTTCTTCCATTAAAAAGAGATCGATTATATCTAAATATATGATCCTTTTGTAAAAAATGGTGATGTCCCATAAAACTAAATTTGCCCCTGTACAACAAACAAGATTTTGTATCAAAGTTACAAGTAGAGCAAGCAAGACCAATGTGCGTGTTCCATCCAGACAAAGTCCCTAGCCCGGGAAAGTCACTAATTGTCTACATTAAAGCTGCTCGTAATGTAAACATTTCCTTTTTCGAATAGTCATATGTTTGCACTCCATCAAACCATAACTCCTTTAATTCTTTGATCAATGGTTCTAAGTAGACATCAATGTCATTCCCTACCATTTGTTTACCAGGAATTATCATGGAGAGGATAAAGGAGGTTTGCTTCATACACTCCCAAGGAGGGCGGTTGTATGGAATGAGGACCATTGGCCATATACTATGACTTGTACTCATGTTTTCGAAAGGGTTGAAATCATCACTAGGATCATTTGTAAATTCTAGATGCAATAGATCAAATCTTTTCCAAGCCTTAGAGTCTCTAGGATGCCTCATCAATCCGTTGGCATTTTTCTTATGCATGCCATGTCATAGAATCAACTGTCTTAGATCACATAAACAACCTTTACAATCTTGGCCTTAAGGGAAAGTAACGCAATATCTTTGCATATTGCTTATTATTATTATCTTTCCATTTAGACGTCTTACACCGTTTGCATTCTTCTAAGCCTTCATTCTCTTCACCCCAATATAACATGCAGTCTTAGGGGCAAGCTGGTATTTTCACATAATCAAGGCCAAGTTTACTAATAACATTTTTCGCCTCATAGAATGAGTTAGGAAGCTTAGCATGTTCAAAAGCATCCTTTAGCAACTCTAGAATCAAGGTCATTGCTTTGTCACTCATTCTACACATACACTTTATATGATACAACTTCAACATGAATGATAATTTTGAACACTTTGTACAACCTTCATATAATGGCTGGTTATTTTCCTTCAATAGCACATGAAAATTTGTATTGCCTTCATCATGACCATACTAGTTTGGATACCATCATCTTCAGTAGCCCCGTCAAAATCATTAACATCATTCCCCACAAAGCCGAAGGCATCATTCTACATGTCTTCCATTGGATTTTGAGTTTCTAATAAATCTTCAACCATAGTTGCACTTGTAGAAGTTGTAGTCCCACTTACACTTGGCCCTTCACCATGGAAATACCATGTTTTGTAGTTTTCAGGGAAGGGTCTACATATTAAGTGTTCTTGAGCTACATCCCTAGTTTGCCATTTTCTGAATCCACATTTTGAACATGGACACTTAATGACAAGACCATTACCATGTTCAAAAGCAAAATCCAGAAAAATGTTCAACCCATTTGCATATGCAATGGTGTTTCAGGGTTTAGAAATCCACGATTTATCTATTGGCATGACTACAAAAAAAAAGAAAAAAAGAAAAAATTAATTACTTATCAAGGAAATCATACAAGGGAGAGGGTGGTTAGTAGAAGATTGTGAGGGACAATGGTGCCCTTGTCAACCTTTATGGCATAAACAGGCATGCTAGTTATCTTATAGTCTAAATATGTTCATTTCTCAATCAAAATCTCTCAACTAAGATTAGGAAAGACTTACAACATACAAGTAAAACAACAAAATGATACTCATGCAGCTTGTAAAGGTTTTTAAAGATAGCAAATAATGCGTTCAAGATTAGGTGGCGAAAGTTTTTAAAGACAATAAACAATGTAGTTTTTAAAGGCTAAAATGAAAAATTATTAGGTGGTTCAAGACCATCACGATCTACATTAGAATTTAAATAACACATGATTAAGTATTATAATTTCTTTCTAATAAATTGTAAAATTTGAATGTATTATATAAATATAGGTTGGATTAGGAATACAAGTGCTTAACATTTTACTTGGTGGTTCAAGACCATCATGATCTAAATTAGTTAAATAACACATGATTACATATTATAATTTCTTTCTAATAAATTGTACAATTTGAATGTATTATATAAATATAGGTTGGATTAGGAATATGGGTGGTTAGCGTTTTACTTGATAATTTCACTAAAACGAGACATACTAGCATCCTTCATTTATTCTAAATAAAATCAATCAAGACAAAGCTTAGACAATGTTAACAAGGCTATTATCCTTAGCGTAACCTTGATGTGCATAAAAGGATATGTCAAGAGAAAAAAGGAAAGGATTTTTTATGATAAAGGGAAAAATGAAGAACCTGTCCAATATTTGTTTCCTCCTTTGACAACCAAGATGTAGTTGTATTGTGCTAATTGTGCTTATTGTAGAATATTCCAACTTCTATTAAAAGACAATTCTCTTCAATCAATAAATTGGATAAATAATAAAAGTATATAGTACATTAAAAATATTCAATTACAAATTTACTAAACATTTAGTATAGTAAATTGTCATAAAAACAAAAAACCCCAAAATATTAGAATACACAAAAATGATTATAAATTTTGTTTGATATAACAAGTTATAAAACTGATAAGAAGTCATTTGGGAGACTAAAGGAAACTTTAATTATCCTCTAAATGAACTAAATGGAACTTTAATTATCATTAGTAAAAATAGAAAGCACTCTAACAAACTAAACACATGTTTAGCTATTGAAGGTTCAAGGATATTAGTTAAACTTTGAAGACACAAATCGGAATCACCACTCTCTTCTTCGAAACAATGGGTTTAACTCCAAAATACTCGCAGACTTACGATTAAGCCCAAAATACTCCAAAATGATGGGTTTTGCCTTTAATCCAAATGATGAAGCTCTGAAGGGCGATACCTTTGCGTTCAATTCCAAATTGAGCGGCAACTCCAAGATGCTAACCTACCACCACACAAACATCAAAACGCACCTCCAAAATGAAAACCCTAAATCAATTTTTTTTTTGTTTATCTTACCAATATTGGACGAAGACGAAAATTGGTTGAACTAGAATGCCGAAGAATGTCGAATATGATTTGAGAATCTGAAGAGAAGTCGAAATGAAGGAAAGTCGAAATGAAGGAGAGTCAAAATGTGAGAATGTCAAAATGTGGGAATGCTTTATTGAAAACTAAGAAGGAATAAGGAAACTAAGAAGGAATAAGAAAACTAAGAGGGAATCAGTGCCCGAGAAGCTAAATTTATTAAAAGACGTCAGTTCAAACTGCCATATTTTACATGTAAAATATGGTAGTTTTCAACATTAATAAAATGGTGGTTAAAACTGCCATATTTTACATATAAAATATGGCGGTTCAATAAATGTCATATTATATTGTAAAAAGTGACGATTTTAAATAATCGCCACATTAAAACTGCCACAATTTACATGATTTTTTGAAGTGTGTATGAGTGTTTGCCTTAGATTGTGCATCATCCAATGCCTATGCTACAACTATCATGTTTGTGATTTGTCTACCTTTATTGGTGAAGAATTTGTTGCAATGGGTGTATGTTGCGATCATAACCAACACTCCCAAATGTAGCTAATTATTATCATCCAGAACAACAACCACAAAGAACAAAAAACCATCACCACAAACTACATTCACATATGGAAGTAATAATTATAACCCACACCATGAACAATACATGACACCTTTAACACAACCTACGATGGCCAACCCAAGACAGTTATTTGCATTGAGTTCATCTGATTTCGTACGTAACTTGTTCGTTGTTGATCTTAACACCCCACCCTCTACCAACACTTGCATGCAATATATGCATCCAACAAACTTTGATAATGAGGCTGGGAGTACGTATGCTTCATTTCAAACCACCACACAACCATTGTATTTTCATAATGATGTAGGTTCATCATTTGATGCATATCAGGGTGAAGAAGGTGCACAACAACAAGAACCACCTTCAGAGGAAGAAGGATAAACACACCCCAAACAAAGGAGGAACCCCACTCAAAACAAGCAGTGACCCCGATGTGGAACTGGACACCACTATAGGATTGAATTACAAACATTAACTTTTAGTGTTTGATGTATTTATCTAGCCAAGCTATTTTTTATATGCAATGAATGTTAAACTTTGTTTGATAAATAAAAAACCTTCTTTTAATATATGTGGATTATGTGTTCATTGTTAAGTAAGGTTGTTGGTGGTGTTTTTTACTAACTTTTATAACAACTAACTTATCTTTTATGCCTTCTGAAGTGATTATATTGTGTTTAGTGGAAAAAAAATACTTGACAAAACAATGCCTATCATATTTTTGTAATATTCACAACAGCCCAATAAAGGTGCAAAATTCATAGTGTTGTCACTATTTTCACCTTGAAGTACGGTTGTTGGTTGTGTTTTTTACTACCTTTCATAACACCTAACTTATTTTGTATGTTTTCTGAAATGATTCTATTACATTCATTGGAAAAAATACTTAAAAAACAATGATTATCATATTTTTATAACATTTAGAATATGCCAATAAGGGTGCAAAATTCATAGTGGTGTCATTAAGAAAGTTGTCTGCAATGAAGGTTTTTTTGACCACCAATGGTTTTTAGTTCTTATCTACCACACATGTCACTACAATTTATAAATAACAATGTTAACTACTTCCATTGGGTCACTAGTTTGCAAAAAAGAAGGCTTATCAGGTTTGATAGGTAAACACTGCACAAATAATTGGGGAGCAACTTAAGAGTTTTTGTACAAATTAAATAAGTGTGCCTCTAATAAAGGTTATTTGGACCACTAATGGTTTGTAGTTCTTATCTATCACATATGTGACTACAATTAACAAATAACAAGATTAATTACTTCCATTAGGTTTCTTGGTTTGTGAAAAAAGATGTTTATCACATATGTGTTACAAGTGCTATGGGATTTATTTGGGACAATAGACAAGGTCATTCAATAGTTTGGGTTTGTAAACACTTCAATGTAATTACTATGGTCCATACTAAGTACATCAAACAAGGTGTCTATAACTTTCTGAGTTTTCGAAAACTTGTACAACAAATATTTCCCAACTCCCCACTTATTTGCGTAGGGGTTACCATATATGGGTGAGAGGTGGTGTGCAATTTATTTGGGAAAGTAGGCAAGACAATTCAACATTTTGGGTCCATAAGCACTTCAATGTAATTATTATGGTCCATAATATGTACATCAAATATGGTGTCGGTAAGTTTATGAGTTTTCAAAAACTTCTATAGAAAGTCTTTCTTAGCTCCTCACTTATTTGTGCAAGTATTACCATATATGGGTAAGAGGTGGTGTGTCATTTTGGGGGACAATAGAGAAGACAATTCAATAGTTGGGGTTCCTAAGAACTTGAATGTAATTATTATTGTTCATACCATGTACATCAAGCATGGTATGTGTTGTTTTTCAAGTTTTTGAAAACCTAAACAAAAAGTCTTTTTCAGCTCACCACTTATTTGCACAAGACTTACCAAATATGTGTAACATGTGTTGTACCATTATTTTGGGACAAAAGACATGACAATTCATTTGTTTGGATTCATAAGCACTTCAATGTAATTATTATAGTCCATACCAAGTATATCTATATTTTTCTATATTTAAAATCTCTATAAAAAATAATTTTTGTACTATATAACTTAAAATTTTTATTTTGTACTTTCTATAAATATTTCTTTTATAAATAAATCTAAATTTTTTTCATATTCATATTACCTCATTTTTCACTTTACATTAATTTTATTTTTAAATATTTCATTTCATTTTTCTAACTAATTACACATGAAATTTTATTACATATATTTTTTTTAATCGCATAAATATACATCTCTCAAATTTAATTTTGCATAAAACACTCATGTAATATATTATTATCATTATTTTCCTATTATCATAATTACCAAATATATTTAAATTATCTTATTTAATACTTTTACTCTTCAATTGTTTACTCCTTATACTTATTTATAAAAAATAAATCAAATATATCCTTTTAGTTTCAAATTCACCTCATAACAACAAAATTTTTTATTTTTTAAAATTAGAAAAAAAAAACTGCCTAGAATTCGTCTTCCAAGAGAGCCGAATTCTGGTAGAAGTTATGAAAAAATAATAAAAAATCACGTTTCGTTTTCGTTTGTCAGGAAAGCAAAGTTGTACCGTATACAATATAATGGTCTATTTCACTAAATAATGTTTCAAGATGTCTATTGAACTTAATAAATTCAAAAAGTGATCCAGTTTAAAAAAAAATCGTAAAATGGTTAAAAGTACATTGATGTGATGATTCTAATTTACGTCTAGTAATATTTTATATTATTTCATATCAAACATATGGTTACTATTTATACACTTAATTTGGTCAATTTCAATGTATAATCGTCAAAATTTTATATATTTTAAAAATTGAAAAATCTATTAATCTTTGAAAAGTCACATTGTTAATTTTAAAATATAATTATTTAAATAAAAAATAAATAAAAAAGGTTACGACAATTAATATCTGAATTATGATTAGTACCTAATCATAAAATAGTCACTCATCATATGGAATAAGTGATCATGAATTAATATAATTAACTTATCATTAATACATGAGTGATTTGGTATCTAACTGTAATTGTATATCATTATTAATGTGACTAATTATATAAAAATTTAAGTTTTTTATAAAATTCTTATAATTTTTCAAAATCAATATATTTTGAAAATAGAGTAAAAGAACATAAGAGAAAATCTAATATCAATTATGGTTACTTTTAGATATTGAAATATCCAACGTGGTTAAAGTGATTTTAGATAATATTAACTACAATAACAATTTTGTATTATTATATTAACTTTTTTTATTAATCATTTGTGAAATAAAATTATTGAGGTTTATAATAGTAGCATTTGGTGGTAAAAAGAAAATAGTACAATATGGTACGAAATACTTTATGTGTAAAGGTGTCACGAATGACATTTTAACCAATAAAAGGACGGTCATATGAATGGAGAGAGAAAATAAATTGTTCCATAAAGGACAAAATTACCCTTCCAGCGTAATTATTTTTAGGTATAATTACTGATTTGGTCCTCTAAATTTTTTGGTTTAGTTCAATTTGGTTTTCATATTATTGATTGGTTCAATTTAGTACTCTAATTATTTAAAAAGATTTAATTTGGTCATCTTCGATAAGTTATAGTTAACATCGTGTCCGGACAGGACATGTGTCAAGCCATGAAATTTTGAAATTTTTTATTTATTTTTCTAAAAATTTATAAACTGCCACGTGTCAAGTTACTATCGTGCCACGTAACAGTTTACAGTAATGACATGTAGTCGTAGTAATAATTGTTTTCCAATTTTTGATTCAATTTAGTATCTTAATTCTTTAAAATAATCCAATTTTATCTTTTCCAATTTGAGACAAAATTAGTAAATAAGTTTAATTATAACTTTTATATACATATTAAAATAGTTGTTGTAAATTTATAAATCAAATCAGTATGCCTAAATATTCAAATTATTTTATTTTTGACAAGTGTAAAAAATTCCACATGTAAAAAATAAAATAATTCAAGTATTTAAATGAAGTGGTTTGATGTATGTATTAAAAAACATTATTATAACATGTATATATAAGTTGTAATTAAGCTTATTTAGTAATTTGATCTCAAATTGGAAAGGATAAAATTGGATCGTTTTAAAAAGTATGGGTACTAAATTGAACAAAAAATTTAAATAAATGACTAAATTCACTACAAAAATATTTAATTTTAGAAGGGGTTAATTAGTTGGGGTTATAATAACCTCCAAAAAAATACAATATACTAGAGATTTTAAAAACCCAGTACTAGAGGTTTTTTAAAGAACCCCTATAAAATTTAAATTTTAAAGAACCCCTAGATTTCTAGAACTGTAGGAACCGCCTAGCGACACCCAATTGGCCGCCAGGCACCATACCAGTGATGCGTGGCACTCTGATTCACGAAAAATGTTGTTTTTCATATTTTTCGCAGAACAGGAACCGCTCGACGGTAGTATAGTCCTGCCAGGCGCCACCTTCCTCACTTTTAGGCGCTAGGCGTCACCTTTTTTTTCTGGTTTGCGCAATTTTCGTGCATTTCCCGGTTCGTTAACCGTCGGATTTAGGTGAAATTTTGACAGGTGGTCCATAACATGTAGTTCTTCACTGTGAACGGTGGAGATTTGATTTGGAGGACAGTAGCTAAAGATATACGTCACGCATGATTGGTTGTTTGAATTCCCTAATAGTATGATTACTAATGGATGATTAAGTGTTCTCAAGTGCTGGTATGGCCTTGATTGGTGAATGTATATATATATATATATATATATATGTGTGTGTGTGTGGGTGTGTGTGTGT
>Ga0214545_1001579_pt1 | contig 42936 bp, 25 predicted proteins | sample CNSS4metaG_FD_160064 | JGI IMG/M metagenome (GOLD analysis project Ga0214545, IMG submission 160064) | Root nodule microbial communities from cowpea collected in UCLA plant growth center, Los Angeles, California, USA - CNSS4 | ecosystem: Host-associated > Plants > Roots > Nodule | place: USA... | reverse complement strand
GAGGGGTCCCTAGCTTAAGTGAGTTTATGCGAATTACTATGTTTTTATGTGCTTGAGAGTGTGTTTTGGCTGTTTATACCATGGTTAGGTGTATATGCATGTAGTGTGATGTTTGGGCTTGAAGGACTAAGTCCACTAGGGGTCTGGGATGTGCTCGGTGGTTGGACACATGATGGGCATGGAACTGGTTGAGTTCCCGTCGACTACTAATGGGCGAAGAGTCCTTAGTATGGTGATTACATGTGTCGAGCGCACGATGGGAAAGGAACTGTGATGTTCCCGTCAGCTACTATTGGGCGAAGAGTCCATAGTATGGTGATTGCGTACGTGCCAGAGTCCAAGTTATGAGACTTGGATGTTTATACTACAGGCGAAGAGTCTGTAGGGCAAGACTATGAGCGGGATAGGCTCATAGGGTTGGACCACGAATGAGTTAGTTTCGTGGGAGCACAGGGAAGTCCTAAAACCTAGTTCATGCATATGACTCATGAAGGACTCATGCAGATGATTTTTTTTATACTATGTATGGGTATGGAATTGACATTGTAATCTTATCATGATTGGAATATGAATTGGTTTAATTGGTTATACACTTGAGGGGTGACTAAATGGTCATGGGTTCAAACTTGGTTGGGAATGAAATTTGAATTTTATTTTTTTAGTGTAGTTTTGGAGGGAATATGAGAGGGCAACAGTAAACCTAGAAGGGGCAGCCAAGGAGGGGGCTGGAAATCATCTTATAAAGGTAATTAAATGAGACTTAATCACCCCAAAAGGCCTAAATTCGTTCCAGCCCTTTAACCCAATAATAAGACACATATAAAAGGCAAAAATTGAGGTGGAAAGGGGTTTTTGCAACTATTTTCGTTTTGGGTGAGAGGAGAGCAGAGATTGGAAGAGTGAGAGTGCAAGGGCTGAGTGAGAGAGAGAGGTGGAAGCAAAGAATTTGGTGCACCAAGGAATCCCTAGTCTCTTCGCAAATTCAATCAAGAATTCAGGTTAGGGGAGTTGAACCCTTGTTGTTAAGTTTTTGGTCTGTTTGTATGAGATTGGTGATCTATTGGCAGAGAATTCGAGTTGAATGTGGGGTGAATTCGGGGTGGGGTAATTGGGTATTGTTTTATTGCCAATTTCATGTGAATTGATGCTTATGATTGTTATGATGTGGTGTGTATACTCGTATGGTATGAAAAGTGAGAGTGGGAGTCGCTATGGTGTTTGTACTTTGTTGTTTTATGAGTGTAAGATTGTCAAATTGAATTGTTGTGATCTGGGAGCGTATTTGGGTTCTCTAGTGCAGTGCTTGTGTGCGTAAAACAGTATCAGAACGTGCAATTCTCGCTTAGGCGGGTCTCGCCTAGGCGAGACATGCAGGGACTCACATTCTTAACGTACTCGAGGTTCTTGCCCAAGCGAAGAGGATTGGTTTTGAGCGACACAGACTCTCGCTCAGGCGAGTGATGTTCGCCTAAGCGAGAAAGGGAGGAGTTGCGCGTGTTGAGCGCGACTTCTCGTCCAGGCGAGGGTTTTGTGGGTTTTGAGCGAACCAGGGTCTCGCCCAAGCGAGATGGCCTCGCCTAAGCGAGATGTCGTGGTCATGTGTGGTGTTTTGCTTGCGTTTTAGTCCAGGCGAGATTGAAACGGGTGTTTGGGCGAGAGACGATCTCGCCTAGGCGAGAGGATCTAGTCTATGCGAGATGACTTGCTATTGTTGCTGATTTAAACTCGCTCAGGCGAGGTGGATTGGCCTAAGCGAGACTGAGGGTCTAGCTTGGGCGAGGGGTCCCTAGCTTAAGTGAGTTTATGCGAATTACTATGTTTTTATGTGCTTGAGAGTGTGTTTTGGCTGTTTATACCATGGTTAGGTGTATATGCATGTGGTGTAATGTTTTTGCTTGAAGGACTAAATCCACTAGGGGTCTGGGATGTGCTCGGTGGTTGGACACATGATGGGCATGGAACTGGTTGAGTTCCCATCGGCTACTAATGGGCGAAGAGTCCTTAGTATGGTGATTACATGTTTCGGGCGCACGATGGGCATGGAAATGTGATGTTCCCGTCGGCTACTATTGGGCGAGGAGTCCATAGTATGGTGATTGCGTGCGTGCCAGGGTCCAAGTTATGAGACTTGGATGTTTAAACTACAGGCGAGGAGTCTGTAGGGCAAGACTATGAGCGGGATAGGCTCATAGGGTTGGACCACGAATGAGTTAGTTTCGTGGGAGCACAGGGAAGTCCTAAGACCTAGTTCATGCATATGACTCATGAAGGACTATGAGGTCATGGTTGGGTGATTTGGAAAGTATGATGATTTTAATTATGTATTTTTGGGTTGGGGAAAACATATTTATTTCATATATCTGTTTATATTTTTATTGTGCATAACTCACCCTATCTGTGTGTGTTTGGCGATGATCGGTTAATTTGTTATCCGGGAGCAGATGATGTGACAGGTGAGCCAGGAGATGCTTAGAGACGGAGAGCATGGGCTACTTGGGATTTTGAAGGAACTTTATAGTTTTTATTTTGATGTAAATATTTTTATGATGAGTTTTAATAACATTTCTATTTCTCGATATTGTACATTCAGACTATGTATGGTACCAGTGATAGTTTTAAATTTCCTGCGTTTTAGGAGAAATAGTTATAATCAATGTGGTATTTATTTTAATTGTAATTTTAATTATAAAAAATTAGTAATATTCCTTAGGGATGTTACAATTAGCGTAAGTGCCAACCTGAACTTTTTTGCATAATATTGTTTTCCCTCACACACAAAGAAGTACTAGCTCTTAAGTTTTGGGAATTTAACATCTATTTTTTGTCGATGAGGTGGGTGGTACAACATGTACCCATTTCAGTAGGTGGTGCTGTCAAAAGTGATCTACAACGTAAGTGCCAATCCAGGACTCCATATCGGCTAACCTGCCTTATATGATTTCAACAAAATTGTTTAACACTTCTTGGCTTTGATGATAAGTATCCTGTTTGGAGGCGTGACTAAATTATAGACTTCATTAAAATGGTTGGCTCACAATAATTCATAAACAATAATATTTATATATTTTGGAGTTTGGTTTAAACTTATTGCATATGAAAAAGTTGTAGTTTAAGTGCAAAACTGTGTTATCGTAACTGCGAACCTGAAGTTTACTTCGAAGCAAAATTTAGGTCCACACTCCATTGACAACCTAACTGCCAACGAACATGAAATGTCTACCACAACCACAATATAAGCAATCACATAAGTAAACGTTTCACCGAATAAAACTAAACTTAACATTTAGTTCAACTTGACATCCAAAACCATAATATATAAGGGGTAATATTTGCCCATATGGTTGTGACTTTGATAATTGCCCTAGCTGAGTGTTCTTGAATTTCTTGAAAGGATCAATTAGGCTTTTAATTTTGTCATAAATGCTGATGTAGGTCATGTCCTCTTCTTCACTGATACCCTCTACTGTCTTCACAAGGATTTGGTCTAGATGCTCCATATTTGGATCCACATTCATTTTCACATTTTGCTGAAGAATTGCTTCAACATCATTGTTTACAAGAACTGGTTCAGTGTGGTTCATATGTGGCTGAACACATTTTTGGGTTGGTTCCTTTTCTACATCAACCGTATGGGAAGTTGCTACCTCTTCCATTGTTGGATCACTGATATCATGCTTGAACACCTATGCATTTGATGACAACATAATCAACAATGTGTTTGGACATGACACAAAATAATGAATAAGGTATTAAATATCAGACCTTAACAATATTCCTTAGTGTGATATTTAAGTACAACTTATTTGGCTTAGGATTGAATACAGACACTTGTTTCAGTAAAATCACAACCCTAATACCAATCAGTGCACCACATTGAGGATGTGAAATTGCTTTTTTGTGAACGCTGACCTGGGTAGTATGCTTTGGGTCCTGATAAAATAGTTCAACACCATTATAATCTTTCTTTAGTAGTTTATGTGGGCAAAATATTTAGGAAATTAAGAACACAATATAACTTTAAAAACCTTAATAGTTAGAAGTCGATCCCCAACCCATTTGCCTTATACCCTTTCACAACACAGGCCACAAAGGGCAATTTGTCATAAAGCTTTTTCGTATACATGGGAGTAACATTTTTTATGTCACCCCCTTCCACCAAACCTGCATTTTGCATTATTTAGGCCAGTCATATTTTATCAGTCATGAGTCATGACAACATGTTCGTAGCATATATGTATAATAGAGTCTTTCAATCATAAATTACCGTGGTGTTTTATGAACACGGTCGCCCATTTCCAAGCATTTGATTCAAAGTCTCGAGCAAATGTTGTTGCAACAATGTCCTCCATAAATTGTTGCGTGGACTGCGCTATTCCTGCCTCACGGTTCATGATCATAGCTTGATAATTTCCTGCTGGACTAGGGATAAAAGACGTACTTCCACTGCACTATCGCATGAAGCTTTGCAACTCTGCTTCGTCTACTTCAAGAGGCTCCCATGGTTCCATTTTCTCTGATGCAAAATCACACAACGTTCTAATTCCAGCTGAAGAAAACCCATTAAGTGGGTCTGATGCAAAGTTGTTGACGAAAATACCCTTGCAAAGTGGTAATTTAAGTGACATGACATTTTCCCACTCCAAAGACTGTCCCGTTGCATTTCTTCTGTGACTTTTTAAACAAGCCACACACACTCGTCCCGTCAGCCATCAACATTTAATTGCATTCATTGCAATGAAGGGCATGGTCTGAATTTTCAGGTTACAAAAAATTTAAAAAAATAAAACACCTTTAAAGCCACTAAAAGCATATTGAACCTGGAATTAATGTTCAGCTGGTAACAGTGGCAAAGAATTTGGACAACATTGAAGATGTTAAAGAAGAAGTTAATACGACCATTAACTTTAACCAACAACCAACTTCGACCACTTATAATGGTGTGTTATTCTCTTCTTAAAGTCTTCCATTGACGTTATACTTCATGAATATGTATTTTATTTTGTGAAATTTTCTGAAATCCAATCTTAAGCTTAGTAAAATTTATTTTCTAAAATGCAATGCTACCCTTTACATGAATCACAAACACAATTCTTTAATTATTCCAATAAATAAAATACCGTAACTCATTAAATGACCATAAGGATGTTGAATGTATGGTTGAACTTAACTGAATGTGAATTTAATTTGATGAACAAATGCAAAATGGGGAACAAGATGACCCAATATGCTTGGATGATATTGCTTTACTTAAGGAAGAATATGGTCTAGGTACATCTGATGGAGATGATACGTATGATAAGGCCTAAGTCATTAACAACAGTCAAGAGGGTGTTGTGCCCACTGTTAGAATGCAATTTGAAAGTGCAGAAGACGTTAAGAGTTTCTACAAGCAACATGCTGTGAGATGTGGTTCATGATCACAATCATGACATTAATCCAACAAAATCGAGGTTAATACGTGGGAATAAAAGATTGAATTTACATGCAAAGCGAACACTTGATATTAACGACGAGGTTGTTGTACATTTGAACAAGACATTTAGGTCGTTGGTTAGTCATGTGGGAGGTTTTGACAACTTACAGTTTCTTGAGCGTGATGCTAGGAGCTACATCGAGCAGCAAAGACGAGCATTTGGCAAGGAGGGAGATGGGTAGGCTTTGATGCAACATTTCTCCAGAATGAGAGAGTTGAATAATTCCTTCTATTATGAAATTGAACTGATGCTGAAAATAGAATCATTAATGTCTTTTAGGCAGATGCAAGGAGTAGATCCACGTTAGTGGACTTTGGTGATGTAATCTCATTCGATACTACATACCTAACCAATAAATACAACATGTCATTCGCACCCTTTGTTGGTGTTAACCATCATGGGCAATCAATTCAACTTGGATGTGGGTTGTTGTCTTCAGAAGATACATTAACTTTTACATGGCTCTTTCAATGCTGGTTGAGGTGCATGGGGAACAGGGCACCAGATGACATCATAACTGACCAATGCAAAGTAATGAAAAATGCTATTGTTGTTTTATTTCCCAACACCAAGCATCGCTGGTGTTTGTGGCACATCATGAAGAAGTCCTCAAAAAGTTAGGTGGATTGACAACCTACAAGACCATAAAGCATGCTTTGAAACAATTAGTATACGAGTCCACCTCCACTATTGATTTTGAGCTAGGTTGGGAACAATTCATATCCAATTTCGACTTACAGCATAACGAATGACTTTCAACGCTTTACGAAGAAAGAAGTAGATGGGTTCCTTGTTATTTGAGGTGTCAATTTTGGGCTGGTATGTCCACCACTCAGAAGTGAGGGTATGAATGCCTTCTTTGATGGTTTCATAAATTCAACCACAACATTGAAACAAATTTTCGTCCAATATGACAATGTGTTACGGTCGAAGCCGAAAAGGAAATTGAAGTCGATTTTGCTTCCTCCAATACCACCCTACCTTGTGCCACTCAATCATTTATTGAAAGGCAATTCCAAGAAGAATACACTCATGCAAAGCTAGCTGAAGTTCAGCAAGAGTTAAGGAGTAAGATTAATTGCAATATCAAAAGTTGTGAATGTGATGAAATCTATTCAAAGTACATGTTTAAAGAGGAGTGCATACGTAATGGACAAAGTGATGACAAAATGAATGAAGTTGTATTTGATAAAGTGACACAACAAATTAGATGTATTTGTCTTTTGTTTGAATTTATAGGTATTTTATGCCGACACAGCTTTCTTGTACTAGCACAAGAGGTGGTCAAAAGTGTATCATCGAAGTACTTTTTGAAGAGGTGGTGCAAACACATTCGACGATGAACACTTATATAAGAGCGTCATACAAACATAATAAGGACGATCCCCATGTAGAAAGGTATGACTTCATGTGTAAGAGATTTTATGAAATTACAGAAGTTGCATGTCAATCTGAGAATGGGACAAAGTCTATGTTAACCCAACTTGACTCCATGCATGCAACTCTTGACTTATCTATATTCAATATAGTAAGTCTTCCTTCATACAAGGGGAAGGGAAAATTAACCCAACATCCAATGCACACTATGGACAACATGGTACGAAGCCCTTCACATGTTAAGAGGAAGGGTCGATCCCGAACAAATAGGCTTCAATCAACAGTGGAGAAGGTTTCCAAGAAACGGAAATGTAGAGCAGCATCGAAAAAATCGACAAGGAATCTTGATGTAAGTAATTCATCCACTTTATAAATATATTTAAACGGATTGTCTTAAAATTACTTCATTACACCCAATTCACTTAACATGGAAAGTGGAGTGCCCACAGTTCAGGTAGACACGACCACGGGTAATTCACACAACCTCTTATCACCCACACCTTCCACAAGTTTTATGTCTCTCCTAGCGTCATTACAACACAATATCGATACTCAAATGTCTGGAAATGAAGACATCATTAGGTAACATATCACACTACTATTATTTATTAACATCCAAACCAGTGAACATATGTCATGATTTTAAATTTTGGTTGCAGAAATCACTAACATGATTTGGAGGCTTCTTTTGTATTCTCTTTTTGGACACTATGCAATGTAGAAAGACAACTTTTGGACCTCTTCTATATCTTTCATTATGAAATGGTGGATGAAGGTTAATTGTGCACTTGTGCTGTTATCTCCACTTTTTTGTATCAGACATTAAACACACACATTCTTGTCAATGTAGTTTAACACATACGTTGCTGTAGGTTTGCACATAATATCATGTCTGCACTTTGTTTGTATATTTTGCATTAACGATTTGTTGACATTGTATGGTGGTATACCTCCCATGTACAAACGTTTAATGATACAAGCAAAAAGTTAATGAACAGAAAACTTATTATGTCTTACTTCACATAACCCAAATAATTGTAAACCATACAAATTCGCACTTACGGACACACGGGTTAGCACATAAACTGCACACTATTATTTGGCAGCACGGGTTAGCCATGTAAAAGTTTCTTTAAAAATCATTCATCTGGTTTAGCAGTACTTATGTCATTGTTTTGCACTTACAAAACCAATGAACACAAACATAAGCATGCGCATATATCACTCTAGTGTATTGTAGAAAGGAGTACAATCAATATTAAAGGCCTCTTGACAATATCAATATTACTGAAAACAAAGTACTAATGCTTAGCACTTATGCAGCCACGGGTTAGCACATAAATTGCACACTCTTATTTGGCAGCAGAAATAACATTTCTTTAAAAATCATTCACTTGGGTTAGCAATATTTATGTCATTGTTTTGCACTTACATAACCAATGAACACAAACATTGTTTTGCAGTTACAGAACCAATGAACACAAACATAAGCACGTGCATATATCACTATAACGTATTACAGGATGGAGTATAATCAATGTTAAATGCCTCCTCAATATCTCAATATTACTGAAAAAAAAGTACTACTGCTTAGCAGTTATGCAGCCACGGGTTAGCACATAAATTGCACACTCTTATTTGGCAGCAGAAATAACATTTCTTTAAAAATCATTCACTTGGGTTAGATTTATGTCATTGTTTTGCACTTACAAAACCAATGAACACAAACATAAGCATGTGCATATATCACTGTAATGTATTGCAGGATGGAGTACAATCAATATTAAAGGCCTCCTCAATATCTCAATATTACTGAAAACAAAGTACTACTACTTAGTAGTTATGCAGCCAAGGGTTAACACATAAACTGCACACTCTTATTTGGAAGCAAAAATAACATTTCTTTAAAAATCATTCACCTGGGTTAGCAGTACTTATGTCATAAGCCTTGCACCCAGAACCAATGAATATTAAAGACCTTAAGGCTAACAGTACTTAACAAAAAAATCAGATATTCCTACAAAATACATGACAGCACAATTTCACATTGGTCATTCTCAATCTTGGTTTCCTTCATTACACCCTTCAACTACATCTTTCACATCCATTAAACTACATTCAATAAAGAACCAGTAAAACAACCAAATATTAAGGTCAATCAACAAGTTAACAATATTATTTAAATGTTGTTTCAAACTTTACTTGTATAAATTCTTAATTCGTCCACAATTTTCATAAATTAAGCGTAATAGAATTAATTTACGCTATGTTTAAAGCAAATCAAATGTAACATCACTACAAACATGCAACAACTTCTAACTACTTCGCTTCCTCCTCCTGTCATAAGTCATAAAAGGAGTTCATATCGCTATGCTCTTGAAATGCTGCCTCGGTTCTTCCTTCAACCGGTGGAACAAATTACTACTTTGAGCTTCATCCCGGTGTATGTACGCACCAACCTCTTTGCCATGTTGTTGCAGAGGAATCATTTCAACAACTTCAAACCTATCTTGCAGCCCATCTTCATCAAAGTCTTGTCCCCCATAATGATATGCTTCAGCAAGAACCTCCTATTTCAAATTCTTGTTTGACATATCATTCATTATGGCTTTAAACTCCTCCATTGCCTTCTGCAAATCCATAATCTTAGCTTCTTGTTTATCTATTTGTATACTTAAATGTTCCTTGTCTTCTTCGTCTTCCTCGTCTCAAATCCTTGACCATATTTATGAAAACCTTCCTTCACAAAAGGATGACAAAGTTTGAACTTTGATACACCAACCTCCATGACAACCTGAAACATTATACCCAATAATTACTTCAAAGAATTTATGTGAATACCTAAAACTAACTACTAATACTAAATCCACTTTCATACCTTGTTGTTATTCAAAGCACTATTTATTTTTTCCTCAGCCACTTTCATATCCATCCATTGCAATATTCAGGGGAACATTGTGCTTGATTTTCCAACATCAGATTTTGGAATCAAAAAGTGCTCAAAAGCCCATATTTAAACCATCTCAAAAAAATAAAGTTAAATTAATACATTTCTTCCTATTTCAAACAATACAAATTTCAATTCAAACCAATTAATTAGAAATTACCTGTAACAAGTACACACAACCAACAATGTGAAAGTGTCTCTTCTTTCCTTTCTCCTGTAAGAAGATGGATGCATTGCATATGCTCTCAACTAAGTGTTCATAAACAAGGCCACCCCAATTGTATTTGCCAAGACCTCTAAGGTCATCCATAATGGTAAATAAGATGGGAAAAATTGTTCCCTTGCGACTTAGAATAAGGAACTCAGATATTCCCAAAACAATATATAGCCTACAGTAATCCTACAAGCTAACTAAGTCCCTACCTCTTCTTAGAAATTCATATAACATCTCAACATCAACGATTTCGTTATTCAATAATTTCTTACACTCGTTCTCCATACAAACGTCATCTAAGTTAATACTATCACTAACAACCTGTTATCCGAGTCCCAAACAAACATCCAATAAAGATAAACGAACAAATTTATTACTTATTAAACCCCCCCTCCTTTCAACCCACACACTAATTGAGGAACTAAGAAGTTTCCTACTCATTTTTACACTTCCTTTCAACATCATGAACCATTCAAATGGTGTCTCTTCAATTACGGACCTTTGTTCTCCAGTTAAATTTTTATTTAATGAAGCAATGTACTTGGTCTGACAACAATGCCTAAAAGTCTGCACATATGCAACAACAAAAATTATGAAATGCCATTCCATAAATTAATGAATAATAACCAAAATTTAAGTGTTCACACCTTAACCTCATGCTTCTTTTGACCACTGCATTCACTGTTATCACTATAATCAGCTATTACACTATCGCTTTTGTAAACAACTATTGTCATGTCCTGTTATATGTGTATTCACATACTAATAGGTTAGCACTTACAAACTGATAAGTTAGCACTTACAAGTTGATAGATTAGCACTTATATAATAACAACTTAGCATAAATGCAATTCATATCACCTATGAATAAATGCAACCACAATGGACATCATATGTGCAAAAATAAAAGCATGCTTTAGCACTTCAAACATAACAACATACCAAATATTTATTTCCCACTTAACATAAAATCCAACCAATCAACTCAATAACAATATGTGCGAACCCTAAAAATATACCATGAATACTCATTAACAATATGTGCAACTAAAGTGGACATCATATCTGCAAAAACAATAACCTCACTTAAAACTTAACATGTAACAGATTACCATAATTTTTTGTTTCCCAACCTAACTAAACTCATTCAAATAAAAGTCATTTATGGTTAAGTATTAAAGTGAATACCAATTATGTTGTGCAAACAATTTAAATATTCATTTCCAACTCATTACTGCAAAGTGGACAACGTTTGTGCAAAAGTAATACCTTGGCTTAGCACTTATACATTAACAGGTTAGCATAAATTTTCAACAATCACTTTGCTTACCTTTTCACGAATGTAGACCACAGCACAACCAAAAACACCAATGCTGCTCACCAATCCGCTCTTTAACAACATTGTTTTAAAAAACATCCAAAATTTATCACATATTAACCAAAAACAGAAACAAAAATCACTCATTTCCACAAACATCAACGAACACAAAAAATTTCTTGAAGTGGGTTAACCCAAAACTTTTTGTGCTCCACCAAAAGGGAAAGGGAAAAGGGAAATGACAAACCCACTAAGAAAATATCTTCCAAAACGAAGGAACAACAAACTTCGACAATGGAGGAAGAAGAAAACAACGACCATGGACGAAGAACAAAATTACAAGGCTGACGAACAATACACTTTAGAGAGGAGACGAAGGACGAAAAAAGAGTGGGCAAGGAGGAAAACCATACCTGGAGATGGAGAAACCACAAACTGCTCACCACCGCTTCTCGAATCACTTCCAATGCGCTCTTTGTAACTCCTCTCTCGCTTATCTCACTTCCTTCTCTTAGTTGTGTAACTCCTTCAACCACTGTTTCTCTCTCTCACTTGCTTCTCTCAATTGTGTAACTCCTTCAACCAACGCTTCTTTCTCGTACTCAACCATGTCTTACGTGGATTTTTTTTTAAAAAAATACTCTCTCACTACCACGTCAAGTAGTGAGAGAAGTTGTTAAAAATGGGTTGTTAAAATATCATATTCCTGTGACATTTGGTATCTCTAGAAGAAGATTAACAGAGTCGCTAAACATTTTATAATTATTTTGCACAAACATACTAATGTAAATAAAATAATGCAGAGAGTAAGGCAAAAATATACAAAGTTTTATACGGGTTCACCTCTACCTATGCTACGGCGAACCTCTTAGACCGTGGACTTAAGAAAAATAGAATGGACTTACTAACCTATTAAAAAAATGGTATAAATAGTAAACAATGGCATATTAATAGCATATGACCCAAATTATTTTTTTAATAAACAATTTATTAGAAAACAAGCCCATACTTCATTTCCCTTCTTCCTTTTTTTATTAATTTTTATTTTTTCGTTTTACTCTTTTTCTTTTTTCTTTTTCCTTTTTTGTTAATTTTTATTTTAATTTATTATGCTTATTTTAAATTTTAAACTTTCTAATTTTGTTTATTATTATTTTTGGATTTTTTATATATATTAGTATTATTATTATTTTTATATCATAAAAAATTATTTAAATACCTATATTTAAAACAAATGGTTCATCTGGACGAAATTGGGTGTTGACATAGTTATATTCAACATTCAACTTCATGAGTTGACTTTGACTTGTCTAGCATTGATACTTGTATAGTGTATTGTGCACTTGCATTGACTCATTTATTGGTAGTAGAAGTCTAATGAGTTGCCTCGTTATGTTGACTCTTCTAGTCAATGATATTTTCAACTAAGTTCACTGAGTTTGCACTGTTAAAGTTGTCTAGTGACTGTTAAGACTCCGACAAGTGTACCAGGTCGCGCAAGTAGTAACCGATAAGACCGGAATATCGTTTCCTAAGAGACTCATGTAATACTAATCAATAGTGCAATTAATAACTAATTTAAACTAAAGAATGATTTTATAATTTTGAGTTTCAAGTACGAAAGTAAATGTGTGAATAATTGATTAAAGATAAACTTTGGAAGTTAAAGGCACTTAGTGAATGGAAGATATTAGAAATTATATGAATTGATGTTGTCGGGGTTAGAATTCACCTACTTTTCTCTCATGCAGATATAATTTTACATCCTCTACATCAATATGCTAATGTCAACCCACAAATCGACTCAAACCCTAATTCCCTAGTGAAATGAGCCTAAGTTTCCCTATTAAGAATCAATCCATCGAACTCTTGATAAGCAAATCTACTTTATGCACTAGGGTTTAAGACAACCAATGGGTCAAGCCCCATTCCTAGATACAAGCTCCATTGAATTTTCTTATTCCAATTCAAGGTTTCAAAAGATATTTCCACACCCAATGAACCTAATATCATGCAATGGATGGTTAAATCAATGCAAGCATTAAGCAAAGAAAAAAGAAGACTAGTATTCAATGAAAGAGGCATTTATATATTCAAAACATTGAAATTACACAAGAGGCATTTCTTCTTCTTTCTTCTCTGGTTGACAACTTCTTTGGCTTGAGACAAAAGCTTACTATCATTAAATTGGACACAAAAATTGGGATTAGTGGTATAATTAGATCTATGTAACCCATATTGTATTTATTCAGAAAAGCAAAGTAAAAGTGAGGATTAAGTGGGTTAAAAGCTCAAGAGGAGTTGATTCTGTTAGCAAAAGATAGCCAAGATAATGGTAAAAATCTACATTATTAGTGACCTTAGTCGTTTAACACCTTTTACTCATCTTTCTCTATGCTACTTGTGTTTTTGCTATGTTTTACTTTCACTCATTGAACAAATATTAGAAGAACAAAAACATATATTCATAATAAGAAACATGGTCGTCTAATGATTATCTATGGGTATCTGATAAATATATACTTATTCCTATTCTCAAAACCCTCTAACAATACCATTTCATACAATTTTTTTAACGACAACAAATTCATTTAAAAAACCTCCTAATTTCATTTTCCTTCATATACCCAAACTTCATGCATGCCTAAGTCACTAATCCAACATTCACAGTACAAATCAAATATCAATTTCACATTCTTAATAATAAACTACAAACATGTATGTGTCCTAAGTGAATGAAAATACAAGCTTCACTTTTCTTCTTCTCATAGTTCTAAACAATAATAAATTGATTTTTTCCGAATACTCAAAATTATCCAAACAAAACTAAATCGTAGAACATTATAATTAAATAACAATCTTGTTTCCTTACCTCAATTTTTTTTGTTTTTTAGAATATGATTCAAAATTTATGTAAAATTAAGAAACTTATAACTTGCTCTCACAAAACCCCATTTAGAAATCAAATAGATCCTTAAATATCTAAGCTAACATAAATAAAATATATTGAACTCTTGTCTCACATACAAACACAAAACTTTACGCATATAAATTTCACTAAAAAAACAAATTAAGAAGTAAAGAAAAAAGTTAATTCACTAGTGCAGATTATTATTTTGAACTCGCCTTATATGCCTCAGTTATAAAAAAACCAAAGCATATAATGGCACGATGACATTTTTGCAATTCCACCCAACTTTTATGCCTCGATCACAGAACACCCAAAGCAAAAAATAGTTTTATGCTTCGGTTGATAAAAAACTGATACCAAAATCTAGCATATGCCTCGATTGTGAAGACTCGAAGCAAAGAACTTGCATATTTGGCCTCGGGTGACAGACAACTGGTGCCAAAACCAATCATATGCCTCAGTTATTAATTGAACCGAGGCCATATAGCTTATTTAGGGTTCAAAACGTGAACCCCCTTTTCTTTTTCTTCTTCCCCGCGCTTTCCATTTCTCTATGCCACTCCATTTCTATCTTTTCTCTCCCTGCCTTATGCACCTCCACTATCCCCTCAACCTTTTCTTCGCAAGACCAAAGCTTGCCGCCTCTGTTGTAGCTAGCCGAAGACACCACCAACGACACCAGGTGCGCTCGACCTTCGCTCCCCTTCTTCTTAGTCGCGACCCAAACAACCTCTGCGCGAGCACCCGAGGCCACCGTCGACGACATTGATCAACCCCGAGTCGCGCTCGAACCACCATGACCAATGGTGGTCACGCTTCCACCGCTCAATCTGTGGTGGCCAGTCTGCAAGCTGTTACTCCATGGTTCTCTCCCAGACGCGTTTCCGGAAAATTCGTGGTGGTTCAGGGTTGAACACTAATGATTCAGATCTATGATGGTGCGTGCTACAATGGTGGAAACATGATGGAAGTGAAACTCGCATGGCGTTTGAAAGTCCCTGCAAGTTCGAGAATGGTGGTGCTTCTGGCGACGTGGGCGTGGATGGTGAAGAAGTTACAGATGCATTTCATATCTAGTTTGTGGATGCAGGTTAACGAAGTGTGGTGGACGAGATTTGGTGCGAGAATGGAGCTCACGTTTCTGCAGTGTTCGAACAGAGGAAAACACACAGTGTTTTGCAGCATGCACTAGTGTTTTGCAGCAAAGGAGGCTCGCATTTCTGGTGGTGGTTGTATGGCTTCGGTTCAGGCGTGACCCGAGGCAGAAAAGCGCTTTATGGCTTCAGTTAACACACCTGAAGCCAACATCCCCTTTTTACCTCGCCCCTATATGCCTCGATTCTAAAACCAAGACAGAATAGCAAAAACAACCGGGGCCAAAAGCCCTTACTACACTGGTGATTAAAATAAGAATATGAGATTGTGAAGGAAGAATGTGAAGGAAGAAATTCATAATAATAATATAATTTGTAAAACTATTCTCTACATAATTAAAATTCTAATTTATTATAATAAACGTATCTTAAAATTTTAATTTTTTTAAGCATCCCTACTAAACATGAATCTTACAATATCCATAAAAAAAGTATATATATTAAAAATTGTTACTATTTAATATTAACTAATCAAAATTATTTATAAATAATATTAATGTAAGCAATTTAATTCTACATTCTACATTAAATACAATAAAGACCTACTAAATTTAATTACATCCAACACTTGTTATTAAGTTAAAATTTCGAGTGAAAACAAATTAAGTCTTTATAGATATATAACATTTAGTATTATATTAATACTATTTTTAATTTTATTTTTAAATTAGTTATATCAAAATGATTTTGTGAAATTGATTTTATAAATACGTAAGTAATTTTATAAATTCATAATACTCTCTACTTTAAGAGACTAATTATATTATTATATGTAATATATAATTTATACACAAACTAGCATATTTTAATTGTAATTTATTTATTATGCTGATAATTAATATAGACATCAGCTTTTCATGACCGTTTGATTAAGTATACCCAAATTAAATACTAACAAATCTTAATGGTATTAAATTGACATTTAATGATATCAACACAATGATTAAACTGCTTAAAATTCAATTTATTATCATAACTATATGTTCTAAAGTAACTAATATCTTAGGATACGGAAAGTAAAACAGTTATATTTAGACTTCCACTTCTTAATAAAATTAATTATATATGAATACGATTTTTTTTTAATTTCCATAAAAAATATTGATGCATAGTTAATGTAAGTGAATGTCTAAATTATTATAAATACAAGGGGTTAAATTTGTTTTTAGTTTTTAATTTTTAGAGAAAATTAGAATTAGTTATTCTTTAAAATTTTGGACCAATTTAGTCATCATTCCTATAAATATGTTAATTTAGTCCTTTTAATCAAATTTTATTAAGTTTATTTGACTTTTCAAACGCGTTTTATGATAACATTCATCTAACATTGAAGCAAGAATGTGTCAAACGGTGTAAACAACTTAAATATTATCATGCTCAACCAATATTCAACTAACATCGAAGCAAAAATATATCAAACGGTGTAAATAATTCAACAAGAATGTGTCAAACGGGGTAAGCATTTAAGTTGTTTACACCGTTTGATACATTTTTACTTCAATGTTAGTTGAATATTTACACCATTTGACACATTTTTGTTGAATTATTTACACTATTTAATACATTTTTACTTCAATGTTAGTTGAATGTCCATTGAACATGACAACATTTGAGTTGTTTGCATAGTTTGACACATTTTGCTTTAATGTTAGTTAAATATTATCATGAAACGTGCTGACATATTTTTTCTTTGTTGAACCTCCTTTGTTGTTTTCTTTTATTGCTCTTTTCTTCAATGTCTTTTGTCATTGTTTTTTCTTTTTTGAAGTTTCAATCTTGAAGCTTTCTTGCTTTTTATTTGGTTGAATATTATGTTTGTGGTTCCTTTGATGATGTTTGTATATTGTTGTTTAGAAGTTGCAAGGTTTTGTTTGTTTTCTTGGTTGAAAGTTAGTTCCTTCCTTTGTCATAGTATTTTATTTTTGTAAATTTGAAGCTTGAACCTTTTTTGCTTTTTCTTGGGTCGAAGGTTACGTTTGTAACTCCTTTTTTCTTACTTGAAGTTTGTTCTTTTCATCAACCTTATTTGAAGCTTGAATCTTTATAAGTTTTTCTCTGGTTGAAACTTCTTTGATGTCTACATATTACTTTTGAAGATGTATTTATTGCTTTTTGTTTGGTTGAATATTACGTTCGTGGTTCCTTTGATGTTGTTTGTATATTATAGTTTTGAAGTTGCAAGGTTTCATTTTTTTTCTTGGATGACAAAGTGTTGTATAAAGTTGTTGTTAAAACTTTGCCTGAGATTATCACCATGAAAGAGGTATTATTCCTTTTTTAGTTGTATGTCATATACAACAAGTAAATTGTGCAGGTTATTCTAATATGAAATTCTTTATTATGGATGTAGGATATGATATGCATAATTGTTTCCAAGATAATCATATTTAATTTAGGTAATGATGGGTGGAGTTTATTTGCCTACAACAATTATAGGAAAAAGACAGATGAAGTTAGCTCTTTCAATTGTACTTTTTGCGACACATATAATAATAAACCTGGAAAGAGGTTAGAAAGATAACATATGTAGTGGGTATACCTTTTAGTAAACAGATAGATACAAATTTATGTTCATGTATGTTGTTGTTTGTTTTAAGTATAAACTTGAGATTCAAGTGTCTGATGGGAAGAGTTTTGGTAACTTTGTTCTATGGGACCAAGACTGTTATAATTTGATTGGCATATCAGATATTGATTTAACTTCCAAAATGATTAAGGTATTACTTCTTCATCAATATGAATTTAATTTCTCCCAAACAACATTATTGTCCAATAACTAAATATAAATTTCATTTCTTAATTTTAGTACCTATAATGTTTTATTGTTTTGTATCTTTTTTTAGGATGGTGAAGACAATCCCAACTATTTTCCTTAAGACCTAGATGTTTGATAAGTGTCAAGAATAAGTAAATTTTCCATTTGAAATGGACACTTATCATGTATCAAATGATGCTATTTGTGTACAAAACAAGTCTCCTTAGCTTAAGATACAAAATGGGATATTGAGAAATAGAGTTTTATGAATTATAATGATATTTTGCTATTTTGTAATAAAAATAAAAGAAAATATCAAGTATGCAGTCGAGTCACAATACTGGAGCTGAGCTATGGAAGTAGAAAATATAGGACAACATATTTGGACTTTCTGGCTGGACACAAGAAATGGAGTTGAGCCTCATGAGGAAACCCTCTTTGTAAGGAATCTTGGAGCCCAAATCCATAAGGCTAAGCAGCCAGGAAAACCTTTCCAAGACAGAAAGGTCACTTGCTAAGCACTAGGACAATGGGCTGAGTTGAGAAGAAAACCCACTTGTGAAGTAATCCTTGTGGTTGAGCACTAAAAGTTAGGTTGAGCATCGCCTAAAAATTCTTATAAATAAAGACCTTGGGTCTTCATTATAGGCATTGAGTGGAAGTTCCACAATGTAGCACTAGGGTAGAATAGGGTCTGTGAGGCATGAGGGATGTGCTCTTAGTGTAGATCTTATGTGTAGATGTTGCTGGAATTGCATTGTAATATTATATGAGTAGCTGAACTCCCTCGTGTCCAGGTTTGATGTAATCAATTTTGATTCTATTCACTTTTACTTCTTAAGTATTTATCTTTGCTTTTATTCAATTGTTTGTGGTTTGATTTATGCTTAATGATGACTTGATCACTCATGTATTTAACTAGTTTGGATTTTGAGTTGAGAAATCGGTCTCAAACTGTGGTCCAATCAAATCATCATACATGTACTAGATGCTTCATTGCATACCAGAGTGGATGCTGGAGGAGAGTGCCTTGCACATTAAAGTAAGGACTCATTCAACCAGGAGTTGAGAGATTACACTAGGGTTTGGAGTCCTTAGGTTCTAGTGTATCAGAGATGAAACTATATATACATAGAAAGAGTACTTCCAGAACATTAAATGATTTGCAAAGTAAGTAAACAAGATGGTAGTGGTGTAGTAGAAGAAGATGAGATGAAATCAATTCATAGCCCTTACTCTACTCAATCTATCTAATTACTATTATTTTTATTTACTTGCACTCTCTATCAATAAAAAAATCCAAAAACCAAACTACCAATATACTTGCTAAATCCATGTGGATACAACACTTATTGATACTACTATGTACCAATACATTTGTTGGGAAATGGTTGTCGTGAAACAATCATCAATGTTCTCTTAGGATGTACTTTTGCCTTTAAGGTTAGGGTCCAAGGTAAAAACAGAATTGCATCAGAAATGAAGGTTTCAAGTGATTTTGAGATTGTGGATCATGTTAAAAGGCTTCTCCCTCAATAAATGGTACAATTTATGAACAAGTTTTTAGTTGTGGAGGATATAACTTTGTCTGTTCGATTTTTGTAGTATATATACTAATACATTGATTTGTGTTTCTAATTATTGACAATTAATCGAAATTAGAAAATATAGTCAGAATGTCGTTGTTGATTTGGCAACTGATACATGTGAAATACTGGTTGATACTGACTTGAGTGGATCATCAACTTTGCATATGAGAGCTTCTGTCACAACAAAAAATGATCTTGATATTGAGTTTTATGTCACACCTGCTAAAGGAAATGCTGATAAAATTGACCTAAAACGTTTGAAAGAGTTACCATCAACCATCCCTGAGTTTGAAAGTTTGGAGGATGTACCATTAGCCCAACTTTCAACAACAAAGACGAAGAAGACTATCATAAAGGATATAAAAAAGGAGAAATGTTAATGGTTCTGTTTTTTGTGAAACAATGTCCATTAATATGTTTGTTTCCATTATTTTTTGTTGGTGGTGAATTATGTCCCAACTATATAATAGAGGTACTAATGTTGGAAAATTGTACGTTAATATTTTGTAGCGATTAATATTGTAGTTTAATATATTCCAAGTTTAAATATTACTTTAGTATTGGGAACAAAACATATAGGTTTGCATGTTTGAATGACAAACTGAAAAGTGGAATATTTTGGACTGGAAATTGAATATTTTGGATTACCTAATATTGCAATTTATTAATTGAAGTTTAAATTGTACTTTAATATTGGTAATAGAAACATATACACATTTTTGTTTGAATCATGAACTCAAGAGTCATTAGTGTTGATAACATAACATTTACACAAAAATTGAATTTAGTACATTGAACATGCATAGATATATAATTAAATTTGTCAACATTGGATATAAAAATCATGAATTGACATGCATTTAATGTCCATAATTAAAATTTTTCACGTTGAATATATAAATCATGAATTGACATTCATTTAATGCACATAATTAAAGTTTTCCACATTGAATATATAATTCATGAAAGCATGCATTTATTAAATGAATGGACATGAAAATAAAAAAATTACATTTAATGATAAGACATTCATTTATTAATTAAATGTACATGAAAATAAAATCTTTACACTCAATAAAAAGATAAATGACGATGAAAAGAGAAGAAAAACTCTATACTGAATGAAAAACATTTAATAACTGAATTGACATGCACTTTATCCCCATATTTAAAGATTTTCACAATACAAAAAAAAAAGTACCTATTGAGTTATACCTTCACCAGAACAATTTTATGTGAATCTAATTAGGTTTTGAACTCACATGCGAATTATATTTTGGTAAAAGTCATTATGTTAGTTATTCCATCATGACAATAAAAGCTTTACAATAAATAAAAATATAAAAATACATGCATTTATTAAGTGAATGGAGATGTACTTCATGAAAAAAAAAATACAGCTTCATGAGAAAAACTTTGGAGGCCATTATATTTTCATGTTAGTAGTTGCAAATTAGATTTTGATAAAAGTCATTATATTATTTACTCTTACATGATAATAAATACTTTACACTAAATGAAAACACATACATTTATTAACTAAATGAACATGCTGTCAACACTTAATTTCATCTAGGTGAATAAATTTATTTTCAAAAATAAAAAATAAAAAATAAAAGTTTTTTAGTTAATGGAAAATAAAAAAAAATGTTAAACAAAATTTTTTTCAAATTTTTAAACTTTAATTTTAGAAAAAAAAAGAAAAAAAGAGAGATGAAAAAAAGAAAAAAAGGAAAAAAAGGAAGAGCATATTTTGTTATCACACTCCTCTTTATGAGCCCAACAACTCAACATATCTTCTACCTTTGTTCTGATAGAGAAATTAGTGATATGATTCTAATAATTAAAAACAACATCTCTTCATATAATTAGAATCACTACTACTGATTGGGATTGATTTTTGTGCTATGATTTGTTAACGGTTAGAATCAATATTACTGATCTTGATTATTTTGTTCTCTAATTTTCTATGATTTGATCCCCATAATGTGCTGCTATCATGATCAATTTATTTCTTATATTGTTCATTACAATTAAGTCTGAGATTGCATTGATATTGCAAGGTGTGAGTATAAATACGCACTTTGTCATGACCGAAAAGAAAATATTCTCTACATTTCCTCTTTCTTTTTCAATACCACTCACACATTCACACCTCCATTCTATCTCTTTTTGGGGAGAAGAGCAAAATTCTCATTAGAGGAGGTAGGAAAAAATAAGAAGAAAAGAGAAGATAGTTACAATGTAGGGAACAAAAGAAGGAGATTGATAAAGAAGAAGAGGAACTCAAAAGTTTAAAAGGTATGTTAGTACCAAATTTTTTCATTTATTCATTCCCAAATTTTTACTATATTTTGTTTTAATATTATACGTTTTTTTTCACCTACTTTTTTTTATCTTATTCTAAAAATCATAACAAAAAATAGTTTTCCTCATTTCTTTAGTGTTTGTCCAACACCAATTTTCAAAATTCTATTTTTTTTCCAGAAAATATAAAAAAATAGATAAAAAACTAAAATAAAAAATGTTTTCTTTGTTTAATTTTTAGTGTCTGTCCGACATTCAAATTTCAAAAAATAAACATAAAAAAAATTTCAAAATTAAAAAAAAATCAAATAAAAAAGTTTCTCAAATAGATTTTCATAAAGAACTACGTAACTCTGATTTTCCCATTATAAATTGAGAAACATAGGAGCGAGGATTAATCCTTGTCGGGCCCAAAAAACCAAAAATATATTTTTATTGCTTTTGTACATTCTTTTATTGTTACTTTTGGGAAAAATTAAATATTTTGTAAACCACATATTTTTGCATATTTAATCAAAGGTACCGTCTTAGGACGGACGCTGTGGGGTGCTAATACCTTCCCCACGCGTAACTGACTTCTGGATCCAAAATCTGTTTTTTTTTACCAAACCTTGTCTTATCTTTTTGATTTTTCCGTAGTTTTCCAGAATAAACTATGGTGGTGACTCCAAACTCTGTTTTTGCAAATTTTATTTTTGGTTCGCCGTCCCGTCATGATTTCGGTTGCGACACATGCACTTAATGCTCATACTTAAAGTTTTCCATATTGGAAAAAAGAATGTATCTATTTAATTGTAGTTTCACCACAAGAAATTTATATGAAGGTATTGAGTTTTTTATATAAGTAGCTGCAAAATGGATTTTGGTAAAACTCATTATGTTATCTACTTCATCATGGCAATAAAAACTTTACAATAAAAAAAATATGCATTTATTAACTGAATGAACATGTACTTAATGAAAATAGTAATACCTATTGTACAGCTTAACCATTATAACTTTTAATGGAGGCCATTATGTTTGTCAGAAGCTTCAAATTAGATTATTGTACAAGTCTTTTTTTATTTACTCGTACATGCAAATAAAAACTTTACACTCTTGTAAAAGACATGCATTTATTGACTGATTTGACATGCACTTAATGCTCATGAGAAAGGAAAAACTTTTAAAAGATAAATATCTATTATACAACTTTACCATGATAACTTTAAATGGAGACCATTATGTTTTCATGTCAGAAGCTTCAAAATAGATTATTGTACAAGTCATTACTTTATTTACTCCTACATGCAAATAAAAGTTTTACACTCATTCACAAGACATGCATTTATTAACTGAATTGACATGCACTTAATGCTCATGAGAAAGGAAAAACTTCCAATGAGCAAATGTAAAACTGATTATGTAATTTACTCTTATAAGTGATTGAGTTACTATTCATTACATCATGACCACTTCCAATGTAGAAATCTATTTTTATCCATCATATAACAATTGGCGCTAAGAAACAATGACAAAAGTAGAAAGAACTTCCCAAAAAACACTTTTGAACATCGCAAAAGCATTTTGTTACACACTAACAAGAATCAATTATACCCATTTAATGTATAACAAGTTTTAATCAATGAAAAACAAGGAAATATCAAGCACATTGGTAACTCATTCTACAAAATTTCATTTGTTATTATTTGTTAAATTAGTAATTATTCCACTGAAGCTTATTGTCAATTTCAAGAACTCCATTCTTTTGTTTTACTGGGATGAATGAAAATTAACAAAGGCAACATTAGTGCCTTAAATGCAAGAATCAGAAGGAAATTCATACTACAAAAGAAGAGGACAAATTTATCATGCATATAGCACAACAATCCTACAAGGAAAACCAGAAATTCTGCACTATTATGTCATGTAAGTTTTTTATTGGTGAATGATCACGATAGAGAAATTCATTGTGGAAGTCAAGATTTGAACCAACACTTGAAGCTACCAAATCCTACTACAAGTACAGACAAAGAATTAAACCGTGAAAATCTGATTCAAAACTTTCAAACAAGTATTAATGTCGTCACAAAAATAGGTTCTGTAGAATATATTGATAGGTCAACCAACAATTGTCTTACCAGTACACAATATCCATCAATAGAGCTATTTAATATTAACCAACACGGACCCAACAAAGACAATGCACAGCTACTTTCTTCCCCTACACGAGGTACAAACATTAACATTTAATAATTTGAAAAGTCATGTTACAAATTTCATTTTCAATGTTATTACTAATGTTTTGCCAATATAGATGATATCTCTTTCATGAATGATAACATTTAGTCACTGAAGATGGTTTATGAACTTATGAGCTAAATATGAATTATCTTCCAATTTTAGAAAATCATTTTCATACCTACTAATAACAATTTACTAACAAATAATTTAGAACAACTTCGAAATAAGGCATAGAAAAAATATATGAACCTTATAGGTTACTACTCATTTTGCATTACATCATATGTTTTTATTTGTTAATGAAATAACTATTATTCATTTTGCACTACTTCATAATGTTGTTGTCAATTTCAGGAAACCCATTCTTTTCTTTTACTACCAAGGATGATCAAATTAACAACAACAGTTTGTATGCCTCAAATGTAAGAATCAGAAGAAAGTTGTTATTGCAACTAAAGAGGACGAAGTCTTCATATGTAAAGACAAACATCCTCAACAGAAAATCACAAATTGTACACCGTTATCTGATTTAACTCTTTAATGCTCAATGAATAGGTTATAGGAATACAGTCTGGAAGGGAACATTCCAAGAAACAAGTGAAGGATCAAAATCAGAAAGAATCAAATCAACAAAATTTAATTTAGAAGTTTCAACCAACTATTAATGTTGTCACAAAAACATGTGTTGCAGAATATGTTCATAGGTCAACCATAAACTCTCTTAGCAATATTTAGACTGAATCAATGGAGTTACAAAATATTGAACAACATGGACCCAACAAAAAGAATACACTAGGGCATTGTTCCCTTACACGAGTTACAAACATTAAAATTAAATTATTTTAATAGTCATATGTTACAAAATGCATGTTCATTGTCATTAGTAATGTTTTTTCAATATCCCACGAACTATGTCTTCAATGAATGATTATTTGAGAAATAATAATGAAGAAAATGTTTTGAACTATAAATCCACGAAATCCACTCAAGATAAGGATTCCATACAAACTCTAGACTTATTAACATTCTATCATTAATTCAACTAACAACTATGTATATTTGCATTGTGTATGCAAATATTAATTTAAAATGAATGCTCCAAACAAAACCTCACATACAAGCGAGATGATAAAGTAATCAAAATTAGGTAAAAGAGGGCATTTCATTTTTAACATAATATTAATGGATCTTTGATATCTAACTTTTCCACCAAAAGAGCTTTCATTGATAAGAACTTACCTTTTTATCCATTTCATGGACACCTATCATTTGGAAAGATACTTTTCCATCAAACCTTCTTTATTCACATTCTTGCAAAATTTTACTTTTTTGGTCTTTTGAAAAAATAAAATACTAGCAAGATTTCTTTACAACCCATCCTGAAATGTGATTTTTCTTTTATTGTTACATTTTTTTTGAATGTGAACTTAGTTTAATAGATAAAAAAAATGTAATTTTAAAATTTATATATTATTATTCTTTTTAATATTGAAAATAATATTTAATTCATTTCAATATTAAAAATATTATTAAATATTTTATCTTCGAATAAAAATTATATATTTCGTTCACTTCCGTACATATCCACTATTAAATTTAATTTACTATCCACTATTAAATTTAATTTATTACGTAAAGATTACTCAATTAATAATTCTCTTTTAGTATTTTTTAATTTATTGATTAAAATTATATGTTTATAGTTATACATAATTATAATATATTATCATTTAAAATTTAGTATAATTATATTAATTTTTAATACAACTTAAAAACAATATAAAGAATAAAAAAACCGTGCTTAAAATTTTTTGTCACCATCTTCTTTCATCTAAAAAATCTAACACTAATCATCAATTTTTGGAGAATGCAATTATTTTTTATTTGAAACGGTTTCTTAAAAATAAAATATTAACATGGAATGCAACTTAATTTTTTCTATAATAATGTAAAATAATTTAATTTTGTACGGTCAATATTCATATTAAATTCAATTTTGACTCTTTTTACTTTTAAAGTCGTATTTTCATATCAAACAAATTTAAGAAGAACACTTAAAACATAAATTTTGAAATTTAAAATTAATTTAAACCCTAAGAAACCTAAAATAAGGATTTGCGAAATTGATCAAGTTAAAGATTAAGTAAAAAAAAAAAGTAAAGTAAAGTTGAAGAAGAGAATGGTAATAAAAGCGTGCAATTGTTAGGGTAGCGGCGGACACGTGTGAAGACAAGGAACGGCAAGTTCCAATATATAAATAGCGGCAACCTGTGTTTCCTTTCCACTCTTCCTAGGTTTATAACGTTAACTACTGCTGCTGCCACTACTCACTCTGTTGTTGCTCTTCACGCCGCCAACTCGCCATTTTCAATCTCTCTTCATTCTCTTGGTACTTTCTCTCAACCTCTCTTTCACTTTCCACACTCTCTGTCACCACATGCACGTCCAGTTTCGCCTCTTCAACTTCCATTACACCTTCACTTCTACACACTTTCGTTACTTTTCCCGTTGCGGTGCTCTTATTCTACTTCTACTGAAGGTGTTTGTGTGTTGATGTCTGTGCTTTGTCTGAGTCTCTGTGTTGTTTTGCAATTGCCGATGCTTCGTTTTTTTTTTTTTTTAATTTCAGTGGCATTGAGTTAATTGTGTGTAGTGAATGGTGGTGAGGTTTTAGATGTTGGTAATATCCGATACTGAGATTTATGGTGAGTTTCTCGTGTTGTTGAAGTTTGGAGTATTTTTATATCCGTGATCACCTTGCGGTTTACTCTGTTTTGTTCTGTGTGAGTAACTCTTCTTGCAGTTTTTTCCCCTTCCTTTATTCGTGATTATGGTTATTTCTGCTTAAGTAACTGCTGGTTTTATTTAGAGAGGGAAGAAATATGGATTTAAAGTTTCAAATGGAATTTGAAAGTTACCATTTTTTGTGCGCGGGTGTGAGTGCATATTTAAATACAAGATCTTTTTGAAGGGATTTTCTATTTAAAAAAGTGAGAGTAACTAACCTATTATTTTTCGAATAGATTATATATGCTTTATCACTTCTTAAATCTCGTCTTTTAAATGTTAAATTTATATTGATTTCAAGATTTTTTAACTATAGTATATCATCAAAAACCTGTTATGGCACTGCGGACTTTGTTTTTGGATTTTTCGTAATGCGTGTTTGAACACTATTGGTTAACAATTTGTTTTATTTACTTTTCATTTGTGTCTTTATTCTGTGATATAGTTTTACGCGCACACGCATAGATTCTGAACTTCTAATGAGGCTTTTGGCTGTAAGTAAGTATTTTGAGAGGAAAATGGGCTATATCCTTAGGAAACTATGGAGGGGCTAGGACCCTGTCTTAATTAAGCATAAATCCTTTGAAAATTTAGACTTTATACTCTTTTTTGCGTGGTAGAAGCTGCTATCCTTTTCTTTTTTTTTTTTGTTATTTTCTATGTATCAATTTCAACAGTTCATGTAATGAGTTGATTTTCTATTAGTTGAATTTGCTCATGTATCTGAACATTCTGAACCTGACCAGGAAAACTTTAAATGGAGCTAAGTTTCTGAAAGACAACCTCATGTCCCTACTCACCCCTTCCTACTCTATAATTATAGAAAGAGTGAATCAAAATCCACTTTATAAGTTGCAAAGAAGGTGCAATATAAGGGCTTGAGTAACATGGGTCACTGTGAGAAACCCATCATTAAGGTGGAGCCCTTTCTAGATGAACAAATTAATACTACAAAAGTCTTGGAGGACACAGAAGTCGATATAGTTAGTTGGGCAAACAAGGGTGATTTTGCATCCAACAAAAGTGAGGACCCTGATGCAACTGACTATTCAAGTTCGTTTGCTGACACTACGTCTGATGCTGAAAATGGTTCTAGATTCAGTGATGCTGAAGTGGAGTCTGAGTTCTTAGGTGATAGTGGTGGTTTAACAGATGCTTTTGATGGTTCTGCATTTCCAATGAGGTGACTTTTCTTCCAAAGAAGTAAATTTTAAATTCATTTGCTTGCACATAATTTTGGCACCAATATCTAATGAACCCAGGTCATTTGAAATAGTTGAAGATTGATTAAAGTTACGTATACAATTCATATTATGAACTCAAGGTTCAAATTAGGTAGTGGGTGTTTAGCAAGTAGAAATCTTAACATATCTGCGCACTACTTTAGTAATCATTATTAAAAGAGTGTTAGTGTGAAACTTAAAGGTTCCAGTTGTTTATTGTGTGTTGGTTTGATGTTTCAGTAAGAGCATAGGTTATTTTCCCACTCTGCCTTCATGGAACTCCTTAGATATTAAATGCACTTTATTAAATCCAGATAATTGTTCATCTAATATAGTTATAGTAATAACTCTTAGTCAAAGAATTTGTGGTCTGCATCTATTGAAGATTGGTATTGGAAAACCTATCACCACTGTTTGTGTGGTCTGTCATCATTAATGTCTTCTTTGGAGATCATTAATGATCAAACCATGCTTCCATAAGCTAATTTGGAATTGGTGTTGGGAATGTGGCATACCACATTACCTGGTTATTTGGTGAAGCATGTACATGGGTGTTTTTTGTTTGATAGATACATTAAGTTTTTGCTGTGCAACTGTAGGAAGAGGAAGTTGACCGATCATTGGAGGAACTTTATAAGACCTCTAACGTGGCGATGCAAATGGACAGAACTTAGAATTAAGGAAATTGACTCACTAGCATTAAAATATAGTAAAGAGCTTGCAGAATATGACAAGGGTAAACATACAACACCTGATCAATTTTCCATAGAAGAGTTTGGTTCAAAGTCATTGCCATTTTTGGGTGAACATCGTAGAAATAAAGCCAACAAGAGAAGAAAAAGGAAGAAAGTTGAAGAGACAACTGAAATTGGATCATATACGTCACATCATTACATTTTCTCCTATCTTGGTACAGCTCATTTATCTTGATACCTAATTTTCTTATCTTTTCATGCTGTTTACCAATCACTTGTCCATTCTTTGGAGATGTGTGACTCTTTTCTTTACTTATATTGTAGAGAGTAAAAAGTCTGATCATGACGGTGGTTTGGCTGATGATTTTGGTAATCCAGGTTAGAAATTTTCTCTTGAAATGATACCTAATGTCTTGCTGCTGTCCAATGTTAAATCATCAGTGATGTCATTAGCATCTATTGCATTCTTTTCCCTAAGGAGATAGGGTTACAAAAGAAAAAAAAACTGTTTTAATCAATTCAACACCATTAGCTTGTCAGTCAATGGTTATGTGTAAAGTTATCTTTCATTGTTTTGACTATTGGCAGTTCTAGTCTACCCGTCATTTGTCTCATAATCACATTTTGACTTGCATCTGATTCACGGCTGATGCTTTTATACTCTCTTTTGGTGCAGTGATCATAGAGCCACATGCTGATGCAACAGATAGGTTTGGCACTGGGGAAGTTCAACCTTTCTTGGATTTCAGTGAAACTGATGCTTCGTTAGAGCAGCTTCTTTGGGCAATAGACAATCTACATGGTAGGGTCCACAAGCTGAAGAGTGATGTTGATGCAATAATGTCAAAAAATGCATCAAAGTTTTCTTCATCAGAAAATCTGAGTCTTCTTCCTCACGGTGATGTGCAGACTAGTTCTGCCCAAAGCCCTACAATCTCTGCAGGGAATGGAGATGCAGCGTCTGTTGGGGTTATTTATAATTCAATTCAGCACGGAGTTGACTTTGACATTGGAGATTTTGTTATGCATAGTGTTGTGTCAAGTTATGGAGAAGTTCCAATGGTTCCTGATATAATTGAGAGTACCGTTGGCTTATTGTCTGCTGCTGATGTCACCTTCCATTCAGCCCTGGCTATGGACTCGTGTGATGATGTAAGTTTCTTCAACCTGTGTAAATACAGTTTTAGTTCTTCCTATAATTCTGCCAATTCCTTTCCAGATGATGGCTTGAAAAGTGTTTGATATAAAATTCAATAGAAAAAGCTCTCTTTTCATCTTTTTGTGTCAACTGATCTGTATTGTTCATTTGCTAAACATTTGTTAATGTTAGAATCTTGTAACATAGTTGCTCTCTAGTGGCCACTGTGGCTTTTTAAGCGTTTTTGCTATCTGAGGTTTTTTCTATTTTGCTTTTTGACATGTATGGTCGCAGATGGTGGACAATGTGTTGATACATGAAGTAGCAGAAACTGATGAACACACCTTCAAAAGTGTGAGTCACCTTCAGAACTGGGAGAAAGGTGAAGGGGAAGAAAATCTGAATCTTGTGTCTGTCCCCATGTCAGATATTAATACAGCAACACACACTACAGTGCCTCAAGAACAATCAGCCATGAAGCCCTATGTGTATAACGATGTGAACATCCCCAAGAACAAAAGAAAACGTGGGGAGCGCAAAGCATGTTCAGGTTGGAGCAAGAAATGCTCAGGGGAATCTGAGAATCACTGAGCTAAACTTCTCAATCTGAAGTGGCTACGTGATTTATTTATAGCTCCTTTTCTCTCCCTCATAAGTTGACAAATGTTATACTTAATAGGTGAAGAAGGAACTAGTTCAATTCTGATTTTCGGATCTTATACTTCACACCCATTTTCAAACTGGGTTTGGATGCGGGAACACTTTTCAAATTTCATCAATATATGAAAGAAAATTCAATTTAGTTTTTACTTGTACATTTTGTTTTTAATTTGATTGAAAGGGGAGAGTCATGTACAACAATCCAAATTGTACTTATTCCTATGAAAGTGAACTTCAATAAGTTTAGTTCAATTATGCAAAATCGGTTTGGTAAGATTAAGACCAGGATCTTACATCTAAATTTAAAAAATCGGTTTATTAAGGAGAATTTTGGATTTATTCATATATAATTATTTGGTCGTATTTACTTGTGGAAATAGCTTCTTGCAAAATGCAAAAGAAACAATATTTAAATTTTATGGCACCAATTACATGTACACGAACTGCTCTCAAAGGCACTAAATTCTCCTCTTTTAACCGTTTTTAAATTTGATTCTCACTAACTGCTGCTGTCATGAACATTGTCATGAACATAGACGACATGGACACATAAGACGACAAGGATACGAATATCTGGACATGTGTAGTCTTCAGCATACATGTGGTTTTTATACTTTGAGTTTCATGTGAAATTTATGCAGCTACAGGAGTTAAATACAACATCATTGTCTTGTAAGTCATTAGATGTCGTTTATTTTGGATTTGTTCAATGCAGCAATGAAACTCAAACATGTCTTTGAAACGGTGTGTTACTGTGTCCAACACGTCATCATGATATCTTGGCTTTGCAGTGGTCGCCAACTAATGCATTTGATTTTAGTTTTGCATCATCAGATGTCGGATTCTATAATAATATTCTTGCATATGCCTGGTCTTGTTTTATTTAGTTCAATTTCATCCTTATACTATTTCATCTGTGCTTTCTTTTTCTACTTTTATCGTTTTTTCCTCCTTACAACCAAACATGACTTACCTTTGCCATCTTCTATCATCTGTCACACTTTTGATTATTGATAACCACTTTGACCAATACACAATCATCAACAACTGGAAAAACAAAAATCAACATTTATCCTATTTTGGGTTGGATTTCGACTGAAAATGAGAGATAAAAACTTAAAGAAAAAAATTAGTGATAATATGACGTCATGGGAAAGAACGATGAACATGATATGCAGATAAAATGAATATAAAATTTGATATATTTATAATTAAATACATTTTCAAAGAACAGAGAAATAGAAACGAAAAAGTAAAGTACAAATATAAAATGATAAATGTAATAAATTATATGACAAAAAAAAGAACGAATGACATAAGATAAAATAAGATGATAAGACAGTTAATGTATGTATTTATCATTACTTAAATATATATCTTTTTAGAGAAGGACGCAAGTAAAAATAAAGTAATATACAAAAAAAATATTAGTTAAGATTCTCTCTAGACTATATCTACATTTGGAAAAGAAAATTTTTTGGATCAATAATTATGATTTTATGATTTTATTTTCATAAAAAATAACATGATGATAATTTTCGATTCATTCAAACATAATTACTGATTGATAATTTTGTAAAATGCAATTAAGGGTGAAAAATGCACATTAACTTTGTTTTATGTAATCCAAAGATATGTAGAGGAAATATTGAGGAAATATTGCAACTTGCTCATATTGACATCAAGTTGATAAAACTTTCTAATAATTTGAAGATAACATCGTTGGTCAACTTCAACTTTATTCAGACCACTTCCAAATTTATTATCATCGGATTCAATAACAAACTTTTGTAAGGCGACTTCATAGTTTACTTGGTTTCTTTTAAGATTTATTATATGACTTGTTAAAAATATTTATTTTACATCTTCTTTATTTAAATTAGTTTTTCAAGAAATATTTCTATTTTTAAAAATATCTTTTAATTTTAGAAATTACTTATTATTTTAGAATAAGAAAATCAAAATTGAGATATCGTAAATATTTTATATTCTATTATATTTTATTATATATATATATATATATATATATTTATTTATATTTGCACCTACTTCGATGTACTTCTTAAACAAGACAAAGGAGTAAAATAAAGAAAGGTATACCAATAAATATTATAAGTGATGCGAATAAAAACCCATAAAAATAAATAAGGCAAATGTGAAAATTGATATATATTTATAATTACTTAAATGCATTTCCTATTATTAATTTGGGAAGAATATTTGTTCCTGAAGATTGTTCAGTAATATGTATCTGTGGTAGTTTCTGAAAGAATTGACCGGAGCCAAGCCAATGAAAGGATCAAAACTTGTAAAGCAATGTTAGTGATGAGAAAGTAAAGGACAAAAATAAGAGAACACTGAAATGCAAATGAAAACTAGAAAGTCAATAAAAAAGATACTACAGAATTTCTACTACTCCATCACATCAGGTAGGGAAAAATTGTCACGTTTTTGTTTTGTTTTACTGCGTTTATTAATTGAAAGTGGTTTTGTTATAAATATATATATCGACCTTAAATCCTGTAAAGTTGGCAAAGGTGTAGACGCCATAACGCATTAGCAGCATCTCTTTGTGCTTTAAATTAGAAGGTCTTTGTTCCAATCCAAAGTGAAGAAAATCATTTCCATGGTCTACAATGTACAAAAAGCAAAAGATGTCTGAATGAATCCTCTTCTTTTTGACCCCCTCCCACTCACTCATAAATAATAATAATAATAATAATAATAATAATAATAATAATAATGTTTAGATTACAGGCTAATCAAATAGTAGGGTAAGGTTTTGTTAACTTGATATGGAATTCTTAATACCAAATTTGAGACCAAATATCAGCATACATTTTCATGAGAAGTTGCAAGTTAATTAATTTGCGTTTGTGACTAATTAACAATCTTTGTAGAAAACAAATTGCCAAGATGCCAACCAACATCTCCAATCATAATGTCTTTTTCTCTTTTTTGCAGCCTTTTGGAGTCTTGGGATAGAAATACGTCGCACCACAACACCTTTAACAACAAATTAATATTCTAATACATCAAGTGGCAAAATAATTGTAACCATATTGGATTTTCAGTTTTTAAATTACCATGCATGTATATTATCTATTTAAAATCTTTAACATCTACTAATGCTTTGAAAACCGATTTCAATCAACAATTTTAGTTAAAGCTTAATTAATCTCAATTCCAAAAAGTTTAGATTAAGTGTTCCAAATATAATATGATGCAGATATGATTTTTGTATAGCATATGTGAAAGGGTTCAAATTGTTGTAGAGTGAAGAATTAATGTAACCCCATTTTTGGGGCAAGCAAAGAAGATAAACCCTTTCTTCGAATGTCACCATTATCATCATGTACAGAAAAGATGAAGGAGCTTGTGTAATAATTGCACAGCACAAGTTCAGAGTTATTAGAATTATATGGGTCCTTTAGTGTATGCATGACACAGAGCGTTTTCAAATGGTGATATCCACATGAAAGGAAATTATAGCTCCTTTTCTAGATATACTTTGAATTGGAACAAATGTGATTGTGATATATAGGAGTAGGATACATTTGTTGAGGCAACGAATTAAATACCATATAGCTGCAATTTCATGCAACTTCTGTTGACCCTTCTTCAATGGAGTTAAAAGATTTATGGGGGCAATATCATTTTAATTTTGGATCATACCCTCCAATTTTTTCATTCATACAAAATAAAAACCAATATCAAGAATTTATAAAAATTTAGAGCATTTTCAATAAAAGGGTATACAAGGAATAGCTGAAATTTGACATGAAAAAATAATATGAATACAATTTAAAAGTAATTAACTCAAGTTGAGATTTGAAGGATAAAAAAACATGTTAACATGATGTTGACTAAATTTATGGAAAAAGACATCCATGTTATAATTCCTTGCATTGAATCTCAACATGTTAGAAGAATGAGTGATGCCAGCTAGGGAAATAATACGTGAAAGCCATATAACACATTTCTACCATTAAATTATCTCTCAAGCGTGTGCAAGTTTCACACTATATATCAAACAACATCATTTAGTGATTAATATAAGAGCCTAATCATGATCCACTCACTTATTCTATAAATCTTTTCATACCTTCTCCAACTTCAAACTTAAAATCTTATTAAAACAATTGATTCAAAAATTCAAAATAGAAAATCTATATTAACTATTTAAACAAATTTCAACTTGACTGCTGTTTTCACCTTTTGAAAAATCTAATTATTCTGTCTTACCAAGTTAGAATTAGAGAAAATAATTTTTATAACTAATTTTGACAATTTTTATAATCTGAAATGACATCTTTTAAATGATTTTCTATTTTTTTATATTTCAAAATTTATAGAAGATGTCATTTCAAATTATAAGAGAATGTTGTTAAAATATTATTGTTCTAAAATCAGTAGCATTTTCCACACAAAGGCTTAACAAGAAATGAAATAGGTTTACTTAATGAGAGTTTGGTTAATAAATTTTGGTGCAGTTATGATGAGGTTAATTATATTATATGAAGAATGAGTTGAGTTTGAAAGGAATGATTTTTGTGTGATAAAGGCAGGGCAAGCATGTCTTAGAGCAATTAATTGGGTGAGTGATGAACTCTTGGTAGCAATGATATAAGATTAGGGGCAAAATATGATTAAGGCACAAGAAAGTGATGAATTAAATAAGGGTATTGTTTTCTTTTTGAAGAGGCAGGGGCCACCTTGGTAATTACATTAAAAGTAGAAACATTTTTACTTTGCTTTGAAATTTCAAATCTCTTTCTCTCTCACTCAGAATCACAAGGCATCATGGCTGCCAAAGCAAAAGAAAAGGGTTGTGTTACAATAAAGAATGGGAGAAAAGGAAAGAACCACGTTGCCAACCCCATCTTAGTACACTCACAAACTTCACCAAAACCCTCTTCTTCTTCTTCTCCTTCTCCTTCTTCTTCACTCTCTTCACAAATGAAAATACTTTGCTCCCTTCCTCCAACTCTCTCATACTTTCACTTTTCTTTGTTCATGCAAGATCCAAAGAACGATTCAAACTCAAGGTATGTTATGTATATATCCTCACTCACTTCAACACACTCACACACTCTATTCTACTTTGCTTACTAGTAAATGTTTCTCTCATATAAAGTCTGTGATCATTCACATTCACCAACCGAGACTATTGGGTGTACCAGAACAATATCGATCATTGCGTTGGTTACTTGTTTGAGAAAATGCTTACAGTATTCCTTCTTAAGCCTTGAACTAGTCAAAGATGTGGTGCAGACCAAGTTTAACCTCTGCCTTTCAATGATGTTAAGAATTTGACCAACCAACCCCAAAATCAGCATCATTCATGCCTATAGGAAAGTCAATTCTCTGGTTGGCTTTCTTTTTAGCTTTTTCAATAGTGAGCCTAAATTTGGAAATCCCCAGTTTAGATTAAATCTGTTACAAGGCTTAAACATGACCCTCCAAATGGTTTCTTAAGGTGGTGAAAGAGCTAAAACATTCAATTGTACAATATAACTTGTGCATGCTATTTTGGAGAAATGAATGTAGTTAAGGGTATGGTGGTGATTCATGAACCAAGAAGCTGCTGCATCATCATCTCAATAACTCAGGCATAATAAGCACTTTTTTTTTTCAAGTTGCAGGAAGCCCTGGTATCAAAGAGCAATGGAGGTGACTAGTCTATGGAAAAGTATTTCGAAATCCGCAGAAATTCGCGCAGCTAATTCCACCATATGGAAGACAGCATCAATGCCAAAATCCCCTCAGGTTCCTACACCAAGTCCTAACAAGAACAAGCTAAGAAAATGTGCCTCTTTAAAGGTTGCAACGTCCTTCACAAGGGTTTGTCTCTGTGCACCTATGTATTCATACAATGAGATTTTGAGAGCTGAGGCACCACCCAGAAGAAGCAATAGTTACCCAAGATCAAAGCCATTGCAAACTGCACATGAAAGAAGTCCTGGTGCTAGGCTTAGCACAGAGGGAAGGAGAGTGTTCAGGGGAAAATCATTGACCGATGATGTTCTAATGAGAAGGTTTGTGATTGAGGAAGAGGCAATGATGCAGATTAGAAGAAGAAATCAAATGGAAGTTATTAGGAAGAGGAGTATTAGGAGAAAGAAGCTTGGGCCTAGTCCTCTTAGTAGAATGGTTACGGCAAATGATATTGGACAATTCAATTGATTGGTCCAATTCCTATAGTGCCAAGTCCAATTGGTGAATTTTGATTCTCCATCAACCACTCATCCCTCACCCCTTTTTTTTTTGTTGCCTTAATTCCATTCACTGAACTTTTTCACTTAATGGGGTTATCTTCTAATTGCAACATTTAATTTTCCATGACCCAATTTTATGTGGGTTGAATTTAATGATATTGCTATGTATAGCTAAGTTTTGATGAGTATTTTGAAATCATTTAACAATGAGATACAATATTAGTGCTGTATAGATCTAAATCACAAAGTAATTAATATCTTAAGAGATGACTTTATGATTATTCTTCAAATCACAAATTTAGTTTTTGTTCCAACCATAAATCTGACATTATAATTAGGATCACTCACTATGTTTTTTAGATTTTGTCTGTTTTGAAGTGTGAAATTTTGTCATAATTTTGTCTTTAACAAATATTTCAGATAACGGAAGAAAAATGATAAATAAATACTTAAATTACGTTTGACTTCAACTCTTAAATCGTATGAGACTAGTGAATATATTAGATCAATCCCTTACAGATAATCTAAACTCAAATTTATGTTGGGAAAATTTCTATTCTCAATCAAAAGGGGTGTGTGTTTGTATTAGCTTATTTTAACATGAAATTGAAAATATTCGATCAAAAAGCTTAGGAAGAGAACTTTTTTTGAAAGAAAACAAAACAATTTTGAAAAAAACAAACCAAATGTACGTGAAATCTTAAGTTCTGAAACCAACAAACTCAGCCAACTAACTGCTATGTGTAGACTTGTTAATTTGCTTATAAGACACTCTAAAAACACAATTTTTGAATAAAACTTGTAGAACAAGGATAGTGGTTATCTAATTTGTATCTGAAAGGCCAAGTTAGGTTGTTTTTGCCACTACTAATATGACTCTCATACCCACTCATGCTTCACTTTTAACTTATCAACTACCCCTTCTTCCTTTTTTTGCTAATATCTGCTTCATAAGTGAAAATACACACACACATTAGGCTTCTTAACGTAATTCACAATGTTTCAAATTCTATACCATTAACTTTCTTAACTACATATGCAAATTTTCTAACAACATAGATGTTGAATTTTTAAGAAACTCAAAAAATCTTTGTTCATCGAGTTTTACACTAAACTTAGAACCGTTATTGTGGTAGATTAAGAAGGTGAAAAGTGTTGGTAGTTGGTAACTTACTTTGAAATATTTATGTAATTTATGAGATACTATGAATCGATCACCAACCCGAATCTTATTATCTTATTAATGTTATTGTTAGTGAAAATAAGTCAACTTAAATACTCATATGGATTTGGGTTGGTATTGATGAAAAATATTATATAAAATATAATGGTCCTAGCACTCCCAAAAGATCATTTTGTCCTTATCATCCTTTTAAATTTGTTAATTAATATATCAAGGACACCTGGAAGAATAATAGGACATGAAGAAATAAAGTAACAAACAAATTGAATGAGTTTCCGTATTTTTTCAACTATATAGTTAAACGTTTAGTTTTATCTTGATCATTAATTATTTTATACATTTTTTTATTTTGTTTTTATATATCCAATACCCTTTTAATTTGTATGTAATACATTATCAAATTAAGCATAAGAACTGAAGTAAAAGTGTGTAAAAAATTAAACAAAGATCATGTGCACCTTGTATGGGACACAAAACCGAAACCTTATGAAGAGACATTTATGGTTCAACTCAAACATTAAATAGAAACACCATATGATGATGATGTGATGGAAGAAAAACATTGGTTACCTACCAAGACATGCTTTATAAATTATTACAGGATAAGCACCACTTTCTTCTTTGTCCGAGGAAATAATAAACATGTCCCTATTTGAATAAAACCAACCATAATTAATAGCCTTCCAAGATTTCGTCAGTTTTAAATTCTCCCATTTTTTTTTCTTTATTATATTACAAAAATGGTAAGTTCATTAGAAAAGTTCGATCTTTATACCATCATTTAAAACTATGATTTCAGAAAATATGGGAGAATTTCAATCTTATTCAAGATTTACTTCTCTGTTAAACTCAACTATTGTAATCAATTATTTCTCATCCTTCTTTTTTTTTATATATTTATGTTATTTGTTCAAAAAAAAAAAGTGTTTAGTTCAAGAATCGTCTACTAATTTTTCCTACACAAACAATATTTTTTTAAAAAGAAAAATATTTGTGATTAAAATTCGTAGTCTGAATGAATATTTACTAATTCATCAGGAATATGATTATTATAATATTTAACTTAACTTGCAGATATTTAATAACGGGTTATCATTATTAATGAATTTTATTTCATAATTTCAAAAAAAATGAGATAGTTAAATTCAAATTATTGATGAATGAAATGTTAATTATTAAAAAATTATATATATATATATATATATATATATATATATATATATATATATATATATATATTTTATATATATATATTTTTTAAAATTTATATTGTGTAGTCTAATTGAATTAAATTTATTTACACTAATATTTTATTATTTAAATTAATTTAAATTATACTTTAAAGTTTTTTTAATTATTTCTTCTAATTAATTTTATGTAAAATTAAAAAGTAAATATGAAAAATATTTATGGATATTGTAAAACCCTAGAAAATGATATTTTAAAAGTGATAGTGGTTTAAAAATAGTGAGACTCAATTATTTTAATATTAAAAGGTTTTAGTATAAATAAAATTGTTATAAACGAGTTTCATTATTTTAAAACACAACATCTCTCTAGAAACCAATTTTCTAGAGCTTTTTGACTTCTCTCTAAGAGTTTTATCTTTCTGCTCGTGTGATTGAAGAACCGAGACCGTAGGATTGATCCTCTTGGTGAGCTCTTAAATTTGGACCAATTAGTTTCTCTGTTCGCGTAAGTTAAGTTTCCGCTCTATAATTGTTCTTGTGATGTTTTTATGTGTAGATAGAGCATACCATAGAGTTATAGATGTTTGACATTTATAGAGTTATTTAAGCATGATACCAGGTAAGGGAAGCTAATTTCTTTGTCATAGTACTCAGATTTGTGAGAAATATACATAGTATGTTTAATTTGGGATTGATTGATGTATATGATATGCGAGATAGCTTGTGATGTTGAAAACAATGAAGATGTGTGTGTTTTCTGTTAATTGAGAATAACTGGTGGTTTAAATGTGTTTTGCATTCAATTGGTATGAAAAATTTGATAGAACTCATGTTTGATAATTGAATGATCTTTGCACTAGGTTTTTAGTGGTATGGACTGGCTGAAGATGCATAAAATAGGTTAGATCAATTTTTGTATAATTCTGCAGAGTTGCACACTTGCTGGGTGAGTGTTACTCGCTGGACAAATTTCCAAGTCAGGAACTTCCAGACCTGGGCTAATGGTTTGGCGAGTGTTACTCACTGGGCGAGCATGAGCCAATGGTTGTGTGAGAGCTACTCGCTAGGCAAATTTCCAACTCAGAAACTTCCAGACTTGGACCAATAGTTGGGGAGTGCTACTTGTTGGGCGAGCATGGGCCAGTAGCTGGGCGAGTAAGTCAGAACTTGAAACTTGTATTCTTGAGTTAAATTGGGTGGTATTTTAGTTATTATAGAAGCTTTGTAATTATTATGAATGATGAGTATATGATATGAGATTGTTTATATGAGACTGAGTTGAGATTGGTTTATGCTAACCCAAGGAGGATTAGTAGTGGTTGTGGTAGTGTATGCATTGAAGTAAGGATTGTCTTGGCAGTTATCCTGACGCTCTAATAATCATTCAAATTCTTAAGTAGAGAGGATGTAACATCCTGACCAAATATTACAAGTTTTTAATAAAATAAAATAGAGGTAATACATAAATGTCAGTTATTGAAATAACATTTCCCAAAATGCGAGAAAATAAAAAATTTATTTATTCCAATACCAATTATTCAAAATTCACCAAAATATAGAAAGTCGATTACAACTCAAATTATGATAACATTAGTTATTTCAATCCCTTAAAATTTGTAAAAACAATAAAGCTGTGTAGAAAATTCCCCAAGCTAGCCCACGCTCGGGCTCTACGCCTCACCAAATCCACCTGCAACATTATATGCTCCCGTGTACCGCGTACACGATCATTGCCAAACACGAGCAGATAGGGTGAGCTAACAGTTAAAAGAAACATATATACAAATATATATATATATATATATATATATATATATATATATATATATATATATATATAATTACAAACACACCAAAGGAATTTCATCCTTTGATTTCATACAACATGGCCACCACCATGTTACCCGTGATCTACGTCTTTAGATGATAACCTCAAGATGTCTTACCGTCACACCTACAAGCCACAACTTGTAGAACATGTGCGGGAAACCAGCTACGGACCATACTCCGTAATGCCAGGTGGAGTTCCCAATATGAACAAAGTTCGTAACGTCCTAAGACTACCAAACTTGTCAGCCACATACTAAGGAGGGCAATCTATCTGGACCCATTTGTACGAGCCACAACTTTCACACCAGCAACACTCGCCAACCCGAGCCACAACTCAAAAGATGTCATTTTGAGCCACAACTCAAAGAATGCCACGTGTTTAACCCTTATCCTGAGCCATAACTCAAAGGATACGTTCCGAGCCACAACTCAAGGAACATCCAGCAAGCCGACCTTTAAGGTATCACCAAAGCCTTGTAGATCACGCACATCCAAAGCAAACAAAGCTTCTGCCTTTGCATCATCGCTTGGCAATGCTCTAAAGCTGTCAGGCGAAACTTGCTTCCAGACCGCCTAGCGGGGGACATGTGTCGCTAGGTGCCAAGCGCCTCTAATGTCACTATCTTACAAGTATCACTTGGCGGGACGACTCTCACCACCAGGCGTCACGTGATCCATTGTTCCACTATTTTGGTAGCTTTCGTCTGGCGGGTCTATTATTATCGCCAGGTGCTACACCAATACTTGCGTAGTACTGGTTTTTCACGTTTCAACAGATCAGTTTTCCCACTCATATACTCATCACATCATGTTACTCAATCTCTAATGAAACACCACACATCTCTACTGTTGGAAGTTCCTTTCCCACCTGTAATACATTCATTTCTCATCTTCCCGTATTCATCCAATTCCTAGTTCAATGCCTAAGTTCATGAAATTACCCTCACACATAAGATTCATACAATAATTCTCCACTAATTCATACTTTTAGTCATGATCTTAACAACATTTCTAGTTCCTAATGTAACACCCCATTTATTTAATAAAGCTAAATAAAGGACATGTCACGCTGAATAATATAAGAAGCGAGAATAAAAGAGTATGACGTCACTCATACAAATATCCCAAACTTAAAGGATGAATAAAAGCGGCACACCACGATGCCAGGTACCAAGTAAAGTAAGAGAGTGATAAAGACTTAAACCAATCTATAGAGAAAACAATACATGGGCTTTAGCCCTAAATGAAAAGCCCAAAGACAGAAGCTAATCCAAAGACTAAGCAGCGGAACCACCACCTCCTTGTTGACCACGGGTGTTCCTCGCATCTGCTCACATCAATAAGTTGATGATCATCGCAAAAGAGAGTACCATACAACAGAACACACAACAATAAAAGTAGGGTAAGCTAGAGCATAAAACAATTTCATCAAGCAATCTGATACACTTTCACAATCATCAATACACAAAACATCCAAACATGCTATGACTCTCAAACCAATACACTAAGACTCAACTCGACTCATCCGAATACATACAATCTGGTCGGATTCAGCGGATGCTTGCACTTGTGGTGGATACCTCTGCTCACCCCCGAGCTATGTGTTACAAGTGTTGCAATGAATCAATTCCCTCACACACAAGGTTAGCCCTTAATGAGTTTCAGGCCTCCTGCTACTCTCACCACAAGAGTCAGTCCGCTCTAAGTGAGACTAACTGACTCCTTAGAGTGTCAGGATGCAAC
>Ga0214545_1001578_pt1 | contig 42954 bp, 17 predicted proteins | sample CNSS4metaG_FD_160064 | JGI IMG/M metagenome (GOLD analysis project Ga0214545, IMG submission 160064) | Root nodule microbial communities from cowpea collected in UCLA plant growth center, Los Angeles, California, USA - CNSS4 | ecosystem: Host-associated > Plants > Roots > Nodule | place: USA... | reverse complement strand
TTTTCTTTAGGGCTATGGCCCCTGTATTCGTGGTTGTCAGATTGTAAACTTTTAGTTAAACCGCTATCCTACCTTTATCGGCATCGTGGTGTGCCTAGTTGTGTAGGGGTGATGTTAAGGACCCCAGAACTGCGTTGTTATGCTGTTATCACGTGACGTTTCCTTTAATTTCGCTAAATAATTAAATGGGACGTTACAGTATGGGTATGAAATATTGTACGTTACTAATTCCAATCCACTTACTACACATATCCCACACTTTCCTTGTTACTATGGGTTACAGTTTCTTCACTTATTTGGCACATAACACTTGTCCTACTTCCTACATCAATCCCTCTATAATGCAAATTATCCTTTGAAGCTATCCTGTTTTGAATCACTTTAGAAGCAAAGTGTTGTACCTATGGAAATACTTTTAGTTTCCATAACATGTCATGTGTTTTGAATTTTCTCTTGTTGTCCCATTGTATAGTTCCTTGTACCAGACTTTACTGTATACTTCTGTGATTCATCCCATTCCATAACCATTCATCATCCTTCCTATTCCTAATTAAAATAATATTTTCTAGATCTTACACTAATGCAGAAACTTGACTTCTCTCCTATTTAAACCATTGTCTTCTCCACCCCCATGTGTTGTCATTTCAAATACCCATCTCATTAAGTATGTTCTCTTTACTTTGAGAAAGTAAGATTTTGGAATGATAAGTGGCTAGGTCAAATAATCTTTATGGACAAATATTCTTGCATTTGATCCCAAAAACCTTTCGAATGTTTTTCTACCACATTTACTTCAGTATTTAAATTCTTTCGAGTTTCATACTTGAACTCTAATACTTCTTTTCAAAACCCTTGGTTTTCACTTCGTAACCTCTACTTCCACTTGTCTAATAAGACTATATTAAAGAGTGGTAAGTCTCTAAATTGTTTAAATTTAAATACACTTAAATCTGCTTGTTAAATTTTATATTTTCATTATTCTTTTATGTGAAAAACAAATAATATTTCATGTAGAAAAGAATAAAGTTTATAACCCTTGCATTTTTCTTATAAGAAATGTTTTTTATTATAATAATTTTAGAAAACATATTTTGAATTATATTATATATTTGAATTATTTTATTTAAATTTTTGTTAATATTTTGACATTCAATTTCAAACAATTATATATAAATTTTTTAACATCTGAGGTTAAATATTTTGATATTTTGTTAATACACAGACTATCATAAAACAATTTTTAACGGCTAATGTTGTTTCAAAAAGTACGAAATAACAGTTTAAAGACTTAAAACAATTATAATAAATTTATAGGAAAATTGAAAAATCTCTAAACTACTAAAAGGATTTTTTAAATAAAAAATACGAGATTATCAAGTGCGATAACCCCAGCTTTTAAAGAAAAAAAAAAACATTTCGTAATAAAACGTGTTACAGTAAAGAAAAATACTATCTCATTTTAGCAAAAAAAAGAAAAGAAAAATACGAACAACAAAAAGAATTCATAAAAATAGGTTTTAAAATATGTCAAATTTTAACACTTAACAAAATAAATTTCTAGAACATATTGGCGGACTGGAATTTATTCTGAGAAAAAAATGGAACAAATATTAAAAACATCTACGTTCGTAAGGACCTTGCTCGAAGACGATGTCGTCGTGTACTAGTTGTTCTTCTTCTTCTTCTTCCCTTCTCCTGGTGAATCCTCCGCCGAGAGCTTCCCGCAACGACATCCGTCGAAGCCTAAGGATGTCACTCAACAACGACAACACCAATTCAAACTTCACATCTTCATCGTTGCTCAATTCAGTTACAAAATTGCTGTGGGGCCAGTCTCTTCCGCCGGGGATCCTCGTCGCCACCGTGCGCACGGCCTGGAACTCTGCGTGGGGGCTCATGATGTCCCAGCTCGCTCCTTCCGACTCCTCCGGCGGATATTCGAGGCCCGCATCCAAATTCCGATTCCAGGGCTCTATCTCTCCGGGCAGCCTCCATCTGTACGTGGGCCTGGCGTGCCCGTGGGCCCACCGGACACTGATAGTGCGGGCCCTGAAGGGGCTGGAAGAGGCGGTGGGCGTGTCGGTTGTGTCGGCGGGGATGGACGGGTCATGGGAGTTCAAGGGGGTGGGCGGGGCTGATTCGGGTTCGATTGGGCCAAGTTTGGATAGGGCGAATGGGTGCAGAACGTTGAAGGAAGTTTATGGGCTCCGGAGAGGTGGGTATGATGGGAGATCGACGGTGCCCATGTTGTGGGATAAGGGTTCGAAGGAGGTTGTGTGTAACGAGAGCTACGATATTATTGAGTTGTTCAACTCCGGATTGAATAGTGTGGCAGGGAAGCCTGAGTTGGATCTCTCGCCCCCTGAATTGAAAGAACAGATTGAGGAATGGTATCGAATCATATATCCGAATGTGAATAACGGGGTTTATAGGTGAGTGAGAAATTTGGAAATGAGAATTGTTTGGTGAATGTTGAATTGAGAATTTTAGGATTTGGTTGCAGGTGTGGGTTTGCGCAGAGCCAAGAAGCGTATGATAGATCGGTGAATGAGTTGTTTTGTACATTGGACAAGTTGGAGGATCACTTGGCCAATTCCCGCTACTTGTGTGGAGATCAATTAACCCTTGTGGATGTATGTTTGTTTACCACTCTTATTCGCTTTGATCTTGCGTATAATGTTTTGTTTAAATGCACCAAGAAGAAGCTCTCTGAGTATGCCAATCTTCATGCCTACATGCGTGACATTTATCAGGTACATGCTCTTTCTAAACATTTTACATTTTGGTTGTGTAAGCTTGATTTTAATATCTCATCCTGCTGAATAACCGTTGACAGATTCCGAAGGTGGCAGCTACTTGCAATTTTACAGAAATTATGGATGGTTACTACAAAACCCTTTTTCCTCTGAACCCAGGGGGCATTAGACCGGTCATGCCTTCTACTTCTGACCACCAAATCCTTTGCATGCCTCATGGAAGGGAATCGCTGTCATCACCTACACCGGTATTTCTAAAATAGACATCACTGAATTAGTTAAACAAAACCAAAATCACCCATCTTTTTGTATCAGTTAAACTACATACATACATACATGTTTCTTTCCATTACTGCAACTGTATAGCACTTCCACAGAATCTTATGTTCTGCTCTTGCGATCAAGCTCCAAGAAATTAGTTTCTAATGCTTATATAAACCCTTCAGCTTATAGTTTCATCTCCAGTTTTCTATGTCACCGGACAAAGTCCAGGAAAAACCTCTGCTATTTTCTACTCTACCCGAATACAGTAAGAACATCCCACATATAACTTAAACCAATGACATCGTCAAAAAGATTAACCAGTATTAAACAATTAAAAACTTTAAAATCCTGGTTAATTTAATTAGGACAAAAAACTATCTTTCAAGTACACTAGCAATATTTTTCTCACCGATACAATGTCAAGTGTTAGGTGTGCAGTAACAAAATAGTATCAATATTAACTTCAAACAAAAAGCATACAATTCTAATAAATATTTCATAACATGAAATTCCAACGAAAGTACGTTAATATTAACAAGAGATATCAAGCCCCACACGCGCTGCAGCTATAAACTACATATAGCTGTTTTTTTTTTTTCGAACATCCATTTTGGTCTTTTCTGAGTTTGAACCCCTCACAATAAGTTTTCCGAAATAAATCCCAAAATGAACGACAACTCTTTCGTAGGACACATAGTTTTCAACCATCTATACAAAATGTCTACCATCCACTAACTAAAAAACAAAAGGAACCACTTGTAGTACAACTCGTCGAAGCGCGGTGAGACATCAAAATTGGTTCCACGGAGAAAAGACTTATCATCACCCGGAAATTGACGCAGATCTACTGGATCCTACATAAAAAAAATGAAATTCATTACCGACATTACAAGCAAAAAAAACAATGAAAGCTCGTATCCAACACAATTCAAATATTTAAATAAAGTCACATAAAGCTCCCCCACGCTCACTTGATAGTTTCTACCACTAACATGCATCCAAATGACTCGTTATTATTCCCACATTTAACATGTTTTACTTATCCACCATAACAAATACATGACCCCTCATACATGAGTTCTGCATAATGCTCGAATCAAACTATTGTTTAAAGTAAGTTGTTTTGAAATCAGCAATATAGTCCAGCATAAAGTTGCTCATACAAAAGTTGCATAAACAGAAAACTCAGATGAGAAATAGATTCATCTTAAAAAGATAGGTAGTCAAGTTCCTAACAAAATTATTGTTTTAACTTTTAATCACAATAATGGGCATTGAGCTCAATCTCAGACAGTTCGGGTATGTCAGGTATATCAAAAGCTCAAATCTATTCTAAAATCCCAGTTTGTTCATGTGATTCAATCAGTACCTGTACCACATCCATGCTAAGAATAACATTACAATATCCAAGTGATAAAATAAGACAAAGCAGAAAATAAGGTATGTGTACAGTAATGAAAGCCACTATTAAATGACCCCAATCAGATACAGATGCGCTGAAAGAAGAATAGCAACTATCCAATAGAAACCCAAACCAAAACAGAAGATGAGCCCATATTTTACAATTATCATTATAGGCTGGGCATGTGGCGCTGAAATATGAAATAGACTATACAAAAAAGAAATATTGCAACAAATTAGTGAGCATAAGATGGGAATTGTCAATGCAAAAGACCACATTTTTAGAGTTGGAAATTGAAAAGAAATTTGAAGATGGGTGACCGAATAGCTGCAGATTGAACTTACTGTTTGACCTCTTCATATGCCTGCAGAATTTACTGCCACAACTGCACTGGAATAGCTTGATAGGATGATCATGATCATCAAAGTCGATGCCATAATCCTGCAGTAACATATTAGCTTTTACAGAGAAAATTTGATTCCAAGATTAATTAAATGATTTTGCATGAAGTGAACTCCAGAAAATGAGAAGACACAAGTCAGTAAAAGTTTACAACCATTCTCAATGGACTGGCAACTACCCAATTAATTTAATAGCCATAAGCAACTACCAAATAATTTCTGCAATGAATAAATCAAATAATCTCGACTTAGATATCACTACTATCATGCTTCCTAGTCAAAAAAGGGCAATTAATATGCATCACGTAGAATTGAAGATGTTTATATTACACTAGCAAGCTTGCTCACCCATGTTAGCTCCTCAAGTGCTGCAATTTTTCTGGAAGTGAAAAAAGCAAACTGCAAATTTTAACAATAAATCATCAGTAAGAAAATTTTCAAAAGTCCACCATGGCAAAAAAAAGTTACTAAAAACTACAGATGGAACTAAAAGATTTTATAACTTCTCACATGGTAGTAATAATGACCAGGATCCTCAACTTCAACTGGGATCTCAACCAAGTTTGCATCAAAACATCTGGAAAAATGAAATATAGTTACTATAAACTTTCTAAATTTTCAATTTCCAAATAATTCCCCAAATGTCTGCTTAGACACTCTTTAATGAAAGTTGAAACTACAAGTATCAAACTATCTCCATACACAATCAACCATCTGAATCATTCCAATGGAAAACGGTTTAGTTTATTCCCATGCAATTGTTAAGTTCTCTAATTCTGATTGAGCTTTTTCTATAGCACATTTTATCTACACAGAAATATTTTACATTCATAACCGTTATTTGAAAAGAGTTTTCTCCTTGGATAATTAGGAGGGCATGTCTAACAAACAAAGTGAACTACATGCATCAAAGTGGAACTGAAGTTACTTATCTTGTTTATATAAATCATAAATAATTACCAAATTTGATAAATTTTACTGATAATGGTTTTATTTACTTCTTAGGTTGTAAGGTTGAAAGCCAACCACCCACGACAATAGTCTTATTATGCTCAGGTTGCATCTTCATTTAATGAAGTATCAGATTTAAAAAATGAATGTAAATATATTTGCCCATACAAATTATAAATCGAACTATATAAATGAATATTTATCTTTAGTTTTTGCCAACATTAATAAACAGCACGATCAAGTAATGTCAATAGAAATGTAGTATTAAGAAATTTTACTGAGAAAAAACTGACTTTTCCATAGACATGTTATAAAGGGGAAAGCTAATCTGCTTAAACATGGTTACCAAAGTTACAGCAGTAGGGTTTCAACATTTTGAGTCCCATAATTGGCTCAATATACTTTTTGTCCACTTGGCTATTCCTGAAACTTGGAGACAAATTTATAACAATAGGTGAGAAATTCAATACCTGTGATTGATAAACCTAGCAATGTTGCCAAACGAAGCTGAATCCAAACATAAAGCTTCTTTGTTCTTCATATATCCTGAATCCCAATTTGCATCCAGTAGTACTGGGTATGTATGTTTCCCTTTTCCAGTGCATTTCATGTTCCTCTCGTGCAACTCTTTAATGGATAAAATTTCTCCAACAAACTCACATACAAATGCACCTTTAGGCAGGTCCTCTAAGGTACGAAGACCCCATCCTTTACCTTCTGAAGTGAAAAACACCTATGTTCCAGAGATTTATTAGACAGAACAATTTCACAACACCTAATATACATATAAATTAAGAAAATAAATTGTTCATCAACATGGGAGAAAAAACCATTTGTTTACAAGTGAAAAGATTACTTAAACACCGACCTGCAATTTGCAAGTTATTCCTCGCTGGATAATCCGATTTCCACACTGTTTTCCACAGCCACATTTGCTCCAGCATTCTTTAATAAACTTCCTCTTTAAGTGTCCTTTACAAGGTTCTAAACCACCATCATTCTTAGATCTTTCAAGTGGGCAAATTTTACAATAAAAGAAATGGTTTTGTGGATTGCGACTAATGGTAATGCACTCTTCCAAAAATTGTTCCTTCAGTAGGCCTTGAGAACTATAAGCAAATTCACCACCAGTTTTATTTGCACAAGCACAAGGTGTGGACAAGACACAATTGCCCATACAAGTTGAACAACAGTCCTCACTGCCAATACGTGATAGAGAAATGTTAACATAAGCATCTTGGAACACAAGGTTCCGGGGTATGTAGTTAAAGGATGATGGGAAATCATTAGTATAATCATTCAACCAAGAAATTTCAACATTTTCTTCTCCTTTTGTAAGGTCATTAACATCATATAAAGACCTTATATCATCAGCTGTCAGCTGATGCTGTGGAACAATCACTAAACTATGTGAATTTGGAGACATAGAATCTTCCAGCTCCTTCTTTACATTACATTGTGAAAAATCATTTGTTGTTTGGTCCTTCATGGAAACCAAGACAGCATCATTCAGACCATTCAGGTCAGCATGAGGAAGGAAACTTCGGGGAGAAGCCAATGCAGCAGAAGGATTAACATTGATGGATCCATTTGAAACATGAGAATGGATGTCCAAATCTTTGTTTCTTTCCACACTCAGTGTGCCAGGTTCTTGTGATTCCTTCGACACATCAACATTGGATGTCACTAAAGAACCTTCTTCTGGATCATTATTAGAATTGTTTCTGAATTCCAACATGCAATCGCATACATCCCTCAAAAGTTTCATGACAGAGAAATTTGGGTCAGCAATTTTATATGATCGCAAACATTTCTCCTCCATCATTTCTATAAGTTCATCTTGACTAGGCATGTGAAAATTTGATCCCCAAAGTGCTGAGCTGCAGCTCAAAGAAAGTTTTACCTCTCCAAGAGTTGATGAGGCTATCTCTACATTACAAGTGGCTTCTTCATTTGAGGTAGGAAGAACATCTTCATCACTGACTCTTTTTCTGCGTGCTGGTGATGCCACAGTATCATCATGGCTGACATGCTTTCCAGCTACACCGTTCTTGAATGATGAGTCCCTTGCGCTTGATGGTTCTGAGAGGAAGAACAACAATTAAACAACCTCTTCACATAATGAATGTTAATTGACAACATTATAACTAAAAAATGGCAACATAATAATTAAAAAAAAATGAGACAAAAATAACTCTGGTTATGTATGTGTACACAGAAAACAGATCTAGAAGCACATAAATCAGCAAATACTTCGATATTATTTATGCCAATTAGAGCATGTATAAAGTGGGCAGTGGCTAACTTCTATCAGTTGAATTGAAAACAAATGTAATGCAAATCGCAATTTGTTAGACCTCTTACACGTAAACATTAAAAGAGGAGAAACCAGAAATAACGTTCTGCAGTAAATAGGACAATTATTATAGCAGTTGTTGACAGTTTTGTAACCATTTTAGCACAGTTCATGTTTTATTAGGGGGAATTAGGGGGCAAGCATTACTGCCTTCAGGCAGTTCCGAGTGAGAGCATAAAATAGATAAGGGTAGGAGGAAAAAAGGAGATCAGAGGTAATCTGAGAAAGGGAGAGACCGAGCTCTCAATAACTTGGAGGGTGTAGTGTTTATAGCATTAAAGTGTTGTACTATTTCAGTGTGCTATGCAAGTTGGTGTTTTAGTACCAGTTTCTTGTGAAAATAATTCACCACTTATTTCTGTACCATTGGTTTCTGTCACAATTCTGCAAACACCAAATCATATTTGCAAACTCTCTTCTATATTCTTGTGAGGGATGGTAGCACTAAATATTTTTCCAGTACACTTACGTAAGAAAACAACTCTCTAATACACAATACTACCAAGCAAATACTGCACCATGTTTGGTTGCAGTTTGCAAACCCCAAACCTTGAGATTTGGTGAGTGCAGACACAGTTTAAACCACAACTAACATGATTGGCAAACCATGGTTATATGTGTTTCAAATGTTTTAGGGCTGAATGCAAGTGAGAAAGAATTTGCTTGTCAGACGAGTAAAGCCATGTTTTGCAAACTATAACCAAACATTGCAGTTGCAAAAAATGTCATGCCACTAAACACAGAAGAACAAAAAATCAATGAGGGATGAATCTATCCAATACCAGGAGGAATCACTGCAATGGGCATTGCATAATCAGGCACTTCATCAATAGGCTCGTCCTTGGGTATGATAAGTGCCTGAGTACGAGGTATTATGTTGTTTGGCATCAGAAGCTTCCCCGCTTCAACTGTTCGTTCTTTAGATGGTGTGGATGGGGACGATCTTCCAGAAGTAAGTTTTCTTCCTCTTTGCAAAACTTGGGCTGATGCAGGTTGCTTTCCCTTATCAACAATGTCATCTGGTGGTCTAAGTAACGGTGCTTCAATCCTTGGATTCCCATCAGATGACTCTGGCTTGTTTTGAGGTTTCTTCCCAGAAGAACCCTGGTGTAATGCATTATCTTCTAATTTTGGCCTTTTTGAAGGAGGGCTGGTGGAAATGTTAGTCAGAGGATGCAAAGGCTGACTGTCCTGGCCTCTTAATCGGAGCCTTTTTAAAGGTTGGGCTCTTTCATTATGCATCTGAGCCTCTTCACACTCTGTCTCCTCTTCCTGGTTGTTTGAAAAGGAAGACAAAGAATGATGAGTGTCATGTACATCGTCAGACTGGACTTTCTTTTTTTTCACTTCGGGCACCTGTTTAATAAAATCCAACCTGAAAGTAAGCATGCAGTAGAAACAGAACATGCATGCACATGCATTTGAGAGACAACACATAAAGTGGGAAACACACCATAGTATCGTCCTCCTCAAATATAGCATCTACTAGAACTCTATAGTTCTCTGCCTCTATAAGTTCCCAGTTTTTGTCAAACACTTTGAGGAGTTTCTTTAACGCTGATTTCACTTTCGACTCATCAATTCCAAGACTTCCCATTGCACGATAGGCCGCTACCACTTTTTTATTGGGTGCCATTTGTAATCAGCTAGCAATTACTTTTACCACTGGTTCCCAAAATGTAGAACACCCCTAAATTTCAAAGATTTCTGAAAAGAGAAATACAACCACACAATTTATGAGAAATGAGCTATTTGATCAAAACATTCTTTTGGCAGTGACACCGAAAGAAAAAGCTTGGATAACACTTAAATATTTGTTATTCAGCTTTTCAATAATTAAAAACAAAGTAGGTACATTAGCAAAAATCCAGACAACAATTAATAAAAGAAATTAAATGACAAGAAAACTGCCTATCCTGACATAGAAATACAATATTCCACACCATCAATATTTTTTCTCATAAGAAAGCCCACAGTATGTAGTAGAATATGAACATTTCTAGGTCCCTGTGCTTACAATAAAATACCCAAGGAATCCATAAGTCAAGTGAATTTTTCAACTTCCCCATCTCCATAAAGTTTCAACTCTAGACATGAAGTTCATAGAGAGAGAAACAATGAAGATGATTCGTGCTCCTCAGGCAAAATGAGGGGAGAAAAAAGGACATAAGGACACAAACTTAAGTGCAATAAGATGAGGAGTGAAAGAACACAGTAACGCAGTGAAAACCTGAGTTAAATTTTGGAAAACCACCATGTACATTACACATGCCATTACACGAAAACCCTAACTAAAACCTCCCATTGAACATGCAACAGAGTATTTGAACACAGCAGATGTTGATGATCTTGCAAGCCGAAACTTAAACGCTTACTCCAACAATCAAACATGAAAGCGACACAAAACCGTTTGTAAACAGAAACAAAAAAAAAATCACCGAAAAAAACAAAGGGAGAAAGATGGTGAAAAGGAAATTTGAAGAATAAAACTTAACTGAGAGAGGAAAAGAAAATCATAACCTCTTCCAGTGACGAGAATGAGAGTATGAGTCGTAAGTGTGAAAACTGAAGGAATGAGAGAAGGTGAAGAAACAACAAAAGTGGGGAAAATGAATTGGGGATTAGAGAAGAGATATTAAAAAATGGAAGGTGAAAGGTTAGTTATGCATTTGCGAGAGATGATCATAATATTTTGATTTTTGTGAGGAAGAGGAAAAGAAAGAGGGTTCCTCAGTCTCTCTCACCATTCCTTAATCTTTTATTCTTTCTCGGTATTTTTGTTATACGAATATCTTAGGTTTAAAATTCTTTTATTCTAATATTTGAGGATTTATTTTACGTGATACTTCAGATTGAATTTTTTTTTTTCAAACCGTTTATATTTTATTTAAAAGAGCTAATATGTATCTTCTAAAAAATTGGTTTTGGCATTATTAAATAGACTTTCTTGCAATTTTTTTTAGTTAAAATACATATTTGGTCTCTATTTTCATCAAATTTTTTTAAATAAGTCTTAATTTTGGTTTTGTATTCAAATAGATCATAATTTTCGTCAATTTTGTTCAATTTGGTTCTTTTTTGCTAACACCGTTTAAATCATTAACGATTATGAATCGTAACTATCACGTGTTACTTCGTGAGTACGTGTCAATCCAGTAGCGTGCCACGTGTCACTTCATGATTTTTTTAAAATTTTTTTAAATGTCCACGTGTCAAAGTCAATGTTCTATATTCAATTTGATCCCTATATTTGTTATTTTTATTCAATTTAGTCCCAATTTTTGTTAACATTAATCAATTTAGTCCCTATCGAAGATGTGACCAAATTTAATTTTTATATAAAAGTTATCATAATGTGAATTTTAATATATTATATAAAAATATTTAATAAAAATGTGAATTTTAATATAAAAATTAAATTTGGTTTCAATTTAGAGAGGAAAAATTGGTTTATGTTAACAAAAATTAGAACTAAAGTGAACAAAAATAACAAATATAGGGATCAAATTAGAAAATTGACTTTGACATGTGGCACGCTACTGGGTTAACACATGGACATTTAAATTTTTTTTAAAAAAATAAAACAAATTCAAAAAATTCAAAAAAATTTTTAAAAATTTTAAAAAAAACTATGAAGTGACATGTGGTACGCTACTGGATTGACACGTGTATATTTAAAAAAATTCAAAAAAAATCAAAAAGAAATTAAAAAAAAAACCACGAGGTGACACGTGACGGTCACTATTTATGGTCGTTAATGATTTAAACAGTGTTAGGAAAAAGATTCAATTGAACAAAATTGACAAAAATTAGGACCTATTTAAACATAAAACCAAAATTAGAACTTATTCTAAAAAACTTGACGAAAATTGGAAAAAAAAAATATTTTAACCTTTTTTTTTCTATTTCTATTTACTGTTTGTGTTTTAGCTAACGTGATCTTTCTAAACTGGGATAACAATAATTTAATGAAAATAATTAGATTAATTTTTTCCATAAAATAAATACAGAATTAATGATAAAAAATTTAGAAAATCATATTCAATAAACTTTTCAAATATTTGAAAAAAAAAACATTGCAAGAGTAAAAATATATATATAGAAAAAAATTATGCAGCCTTCAGTAAAAATATATAAGACTACTTTTTTATAAACAGATCTCTTATTTACAAAATTCAGTTTCATCGTTTAATTCTTAAAAAGTATTAATGTAAGTTCTTCATTTTTTAAATTTGTATTAACTTCATGATTTTATAGTTTTACGTAGGTAGTTTAATAAAATAGTTTACATCCAAAGTTAGAAAAGAAGTTTAAAACTATATTTTAAATTTGTGAGATATACGGTTGATTAAAATCTATATATTTGTATTATTGATTAGTATACTTATGTAAATAAAAATAGGCTTTATAAAATCTAATAAATGAGATTTTTTTAACTTATCTTTTTTTTTTTAAACTCACACATTGGAAAACATCATCTTAATAAAGTTTCTAATCACTGGTTATTCGTGTTCTTAAATCATGAAAGTTAGTTTAATAAGTTTAAACGTATTACTTCTTAAATCATGAAAGTTAGTTTAATAAGTTTAAACGTATCACGATCGAAAATATACAAAAAAAAAAATGTGATATTATAAAAAATACATTACATATTTCTTATATAATAAAATAAGATTTATATTATTTCACTTATATTTTCGGTTTTTAACAATGGAGAATTTAACTTGTTTTAAAACGATGTAAAATTTTTCATATTTTATCATATATGATAACAAACACTTAGATAGTTTTAAGTTGGAAGACAAATTCTCAAAAATCTTTTTAAAGATCTATTTGCAAATTTTTTTTCCTTTTTCATTAATATAAAATAATAATATATCATTAAAAAATTTATAAAATAATAATACATCATTACGAGAATTTATGTAATGATAGACAAAATATATATGTCGATAAAACATAATTTATCAACAGATTTTATTAACTTAATTATTAAAGAATTTTTTTTTCATTAATAGGTAATCTAAAATTGTTAGAATTTATAGATTTCTTTCAGTAAATTTTGTTAATAGAATAATATTAAATTTTTCACTTGAAACTTTAATTATTTTGTGACATAATATATTATTTAAAAATTTATAAATAAATTTATTGACAGTTCAATTTCTAAAATTCGTCAGCAAATACTAAAAAATTTACACATAGTCATGTTTCAGAAGCACAACTTCAAAATAAGAAAAAAAAATCTTTCTAAACACTACTTTATATTAACTAAGAAGAAGTCATGTTTTAAAATTATCACTTTTATCTTTTATTTTTTTCTTTAGTTTAAATACCTATTTTGTTCTTATTTTTGTAGTATTTGTTGTAGATGGTCCTATTTTCTTTTTGAATTTTTAAAATGGTATTTATTTTTGTAATTTGTGTTTAATTTGATCTCTTGTGTAACTTTGTTTAAATGAGTAACGAAACGCTGTATATGTAACACTGTTAGTATTACATTTAATTGTAATTTATTACGTGTACGGTGAAACTATTTTATTATCTTTTCTAACTTTGGATGTAAACTATTTTATTAAAGACACTGTTTGTAACTTTTTTATATCTTTTATTTAAAAAAAAAATAGTGTTCCCCGTGTACAACTTTGTTAATTTTTTTATTAGTTTTCACACTTCCTATTATCTTTTCTTTCCTGTTTCAATTTTGTTAATTTTTTTTATATTTATAAATTTTGATATCAACATGTTCTTTTATTGCTTTTTAATAGTTCGGTTAATAAATCTTTTAAAAAAATTGATTTTTAAATTTTTATATAGTTAACTTTTTTAATTTGACATATTTCTTAAATTATTATATAAAATAATTTGAATATTAAAATTATAAATATAAGTTTCATTTATTAAAAAGTATATGTATGTGAATATTTTAGAAATAAATTATTTTAATATTTAAAATTATTTAAATAATAAAATTATTAAATTATTTCAAAACAAAATTATTTTTATCAAAAAGAAATAAATTCAGAAATAAGAATTATTAATATAATAAAGAATTACGTGAAGAAAAATAAGATAAACCGAGCTTAAAGGTTTATAGTAAATAAAACAAAACAAAAAACTCGTATATATCAAGCTTTTTAAATATTTCTAAAATTAAATTCCTGTATAAATTTTAAAAAATAACTATTTTATCTACGTAAATTAAAATACTTCTAAAATAAAAATTTTACTATGTACATAACTAAATTTTTTAATACAGTTTTAATTTACCCTTAACATTATTTTAACAATCATAGTATGATTTAAACTTAATCAAAATTTGAATTTTACAATATTGTAAAAATATATTTCTGGTTTATTTTTCTATTTAGTATCTTATTTATTTAATATTTTATTCAATATATATTTTATTTATTTTTATATAATTAATTGAGTTTTGTGTATGTAATAGAAAATAAAATCGATCTAAAAAAATAGATTTATTCAACAACTGACTGGTAGTATGCTACAAAACCCTCTTTTTTTCATTTTTCTGAATTTGTACAAACTTGTCGTGTTACTCAATATAATGCTTTTTAAATATGGTGAATTCCAGTATGTATTTTTGAATAGAAAAATAGTTTTGCTAACACATAATAGGAAGAAATAGGCATGTCATTTAATATTGGACATGATTATATTTAAAATAAAAATAAAAATTTATTTAATACTTTGTATTAAGATATTACTTGTGTAGCACACTTACATGGTTTAACTCCTTCATTTCTTTAACTGTTTGGTATAAAATTGTAACGTCTATCTATATTAGTTGGCTTTGTTTAACTCAACGTCATTTGCTTATATTTTTATAATTTTTTTTCTTTCTCCGTTCAATTAAAAATTAATATAATAACAAAAACCTTTAAGTTAATTAATAATTATCTTCGACTAAACTCATAAAATTGACAGTATGCGATCGGAATCAGTGGCAAGCTGGAACACGGTCTTTGTGTGACTCTGAAATTATTAATGTTGTAAGTTCAGTCAATGCATTCAACAGTTATTTTCTTCACACGCTCCAGTCAAAATTTTCATGCAATTACATTCAATAGCTTCAAACAGAATAAACCACTTCCAGTTACTGTCACTGTTTAATCAACCTCTGATTCATCTCTTCAACCTTCAGCCTTGTGACTTGTCAGATACAGAAACCCACACAGCAAAAATATAAAAGAAAAAAACTTGACTTTGTTTAATCCCTCAAATGGGCATGATCAGAAAAAGTTGCTACTCTCTACCCTTTGTTTTTTTCTGTACTGTTTTCTGGTTTCTTCATCTTCTTCCCGTGTCAGATGCAGATAACACAGGCTTGATTTTCAAGGGCTGTGCAGAGCAGAAACTAGAGGACCCATCTGGGATATACTCACAGAACCTGAAATCCCTTTTGGATTTGTTGGTGTCACAATCTGGAAAAAAGGCATTCTTCACGACAACCTCTGGAGAAGGCCAGAGTGTGATGAGGGGTCTATACCAATGCCGAGGGGACCTCTCAGACACCGATTGCTACAACTGTGTTAGCAAGATTCCTGACATGCTTGAAAACTTGTGTGGCAAGGTGGTAGCTTCGCGTGTTCAGCTTATTGGATGCTACCTGAGGTATGAAATTGTTGGGTTCAAGCAGGTGCCTGAGACTCAACTGCTTTACAAGGTATGTGGGTCCAAGAAAGATAGTTATGATGATGGGTTTGAGGAGAGAAGGGACTCTGCATTTGGTATGGTGGAAAGTGGTGTGAAAAATGGTGGAGATTTGTTTTACACAGGGAGCTATCAGTCTCTGTATGTGTTGGGGCAGTGTGAGGGTGATTTGGGCAAAGATGATTGTGGGGATTGTGTGAAGAGTGCTGAGGATCAAGCCAAGGCAGAGTGTGGTGACTCTATTTCTGCACAGATTTATCTGCACAAATGTTTCATTAGCTACAGCTTTTATCCTAATAGAGGAGGTTCATCTTCTGCAGGTACAGTAACAGAAAAGTATATCTTCTTTTCCTACTTAGTATAAGTGAGATTACCAGTCTTGCTTTCTTGGCTGAATCACAATGAGTTCAGAAGGATTTTAGCAAAGTAGTATACATGTTTCTCTTTATCTGGTGAAAAAAGTGCAATGTGTAATATTATTTGTTTTTGTGAATTGATACAAGTTCTTCTTAGTAAGAGGATGAGGTGTCTTTTTGCTTAAGTTTTGCACTTAATGGTTGTTGCTGTGTCCATTTCTCAAAACTCTAATAATAACAAACCTTGTGTTATGTGTTTGATTGGATCAGGATCAGATACACAGAAGACTGTAGCTCTTGCAGTTGGAGGGTTTGCAGCTTTGGGTTTCTTAATTGCTTGTTTCTTATTTCTGAAGTCAATGCTGAAGAGAAAAGGTGAAAAGTATTGAATATTGAACTATATATATATATATATATATATATATATATATATATATATATATATCATGCATAACTAGGTGGTTCATATAGAGTTTCTTTACATTGAAGCATATAACTCCTATATGAATATACTTGAAGACTCTGTAGAGTTAGGAATGGAATGTGGTAAAATAAACCATAATTATCACAATGCATTTTTGGTTTTGTATAGTTGATGTGCTTTTGAGATGGTTGAATCATATGCAGCATGAATTTAGAAAGTAAAATGTGGGACACTTGTTCTCGGGTGGTGATGGAACCTTCTCAGAATTAAAGATTTTAAATTCGAATGTGATAGAATGTTTAACTCTAATTCCTGATCACATCTTGACAGTCATATTTTTAGAAACAATTAATTGCATGTGTAAATGACCGATTGAAGTGATAATGTATGAGTGCACAAATTTTTAAGCATAACTCGGGAAATATAGATAGAATACTTTATCTAGGAGCTTATAGTGTAGTTCTTTTATTGCTGCATAATTGCACTTTTGTTCTTACTTATCTTAAAAAGTCGTAATCAATCTTGCATTTGGGACCATTTCACCTTTTGCTTTTCCTTTTGTCCTCCCAAACTGTAACACCCCTACGTATTCTTTCTTATATCAATAATAATATTTTTTGACCACCATAACTTTTTCATTAACCTCCATGTCATGAACTTTCATGGTTTATAGAGAAAGTTTAAAATACTTAACTTTTATACAATTTAAAATGTATTTTTAAATTTTAAAATATTATGAATTAGTATTTCTAAATTATATAATTCAAAAATATATTTTATTTCACACAACATAAATTTTTTTACTTTATTAGAAAGGTGTTGATAAAAAGTATGGAATGTTAGAAGGAAACTATGGCATGTGGGTTATGATTAAGAATTGTGAATTAGATTAAACGGATGAATTTTCAAATGAGACACTTTGTTGAGTTTATCTTGCGTTGAGTTGAGCAAGGTCTATTTTATATTGAGTAGCATTTCAAATTAGACACTTTGTTGAGTTTATCTTGCGCTGAGTCGAGTTAAGCAAGGTATGTTTTATATTAAGTAGAATTAGGCATAGTCTTTAGCATAGTTAAGTCAGGTCGATGTTGGATTGAGTCAAATTGAACTCATATCAAGTTCATATCATACCATATTACTTCAATTTAATACAAGATCAACTAGGAACAACCATCGCTTTCCCTATTGGACATTGTTAGGAACAACCACTGGGAACAACTATTGCTTTTTCGAGGTCCGATAGCATGGTTAGGAACGATGACCGCGTTTCTGAGGTATTGTCTATTTTGGAACGAGGAATTCTATCATGGTTTTGTTCTTTAAAGGCACCTCGGAGGGTGGAGGGAGAAAAGAGTATTTAAACTGTGTTTGATATCGAAGTGAGACTTATTGAATGTATTGGAACATATGCAAATAGTAAAAATTATTAAATAAAAACTAATTTATAATTAATGTAAAATATTTGAAGATGAATTTACAATTTAAAATATTTAAAATATTTAAAAATTAAATAAAGTTTTCTTATAATACCAAATCCACTTTTTGACATAATTTTTAAGTCCATTAATTTAATAAAACAACAATAAAAGAATATATTTAGAGTGGATTGATTAACTCATTAGTAGTTTGTAATGCTTAAGAAAAAGTAGAGGTAGAAGCGAAACATTGTTATGACATAGGAAGCCATGGTTCTCCCAAAATTTTTGGAATTTATCTATTAGGTATATATTTATATATATTTTTAAAATATATTTATATATTATTTATATTAAGTTTATATTATGAAAATTTATAATAAAAATTAAAATAAAGATAAAATAAAAAATTTAATGGAGATATTGATTTATAAAAGAGATTAAAGTTTTTTTTATGGTTATAAGATTTTTTCACCATTTAAATAATCATGACAATGTATGAGGAGAAAGAGATAAAAAGAGATAGATTGAGAAACAGAGGTTGTGGATAGAGATGACAAATAAACCCGTCCTCATGGGTATTGCCCGAACCCGTCCCCGTTTTGACGGAGAATCCCCGCATTGACTGGGTATGGGTATGGGGATTCCCCGACTTTTTCAATTGGGTATGGGTATGGGTATGGGGATTCTCCGACTTTTTTAATTGGGGATGGGGATGGGGATGGATATGGGGATGTACATATCTCCACCATAATACCCATCCCCGCCATATCTTCGTTTCAGTTTAAATTATTATAATTAATTAAGTAACCACACATATATATATATATATATATATATATATATATATATATATATATATATATATATATATATATTTTTTTTTTTTTTTTTTTTCTAATTGTTTGGTTTGTCATGAAACTCATTTGCATCTCCAATATATTTTTTATCTTATCATAAACTTTATGTAATTATATTAAAATGATGTATGTAAATTTAAAAAAATTTATGTCTCACATTTGAATATTTCTATTATGTTTTAATATTTTTATTTATTGTATATTTTCCTTTCACATGAGAATGTTTAATACTCTCAATTTAAATGTTTAATAGCATAAACCTTTAACTTACTAGGTAATATAAAAAAAAATTCTTTACTTATTATTATTATTATTATTATTAATTTTTGTTTCATTTGAAGAACTTTTTTGTTTCGTTAAAACAATTCTCTATTTCTATTGAGTATATATGTTGATAAATTTTTATTAGATCTCTAAGGTATTTTTTATCTTATCATACCCTTAATTTTACATTGTTTTCCTTTGTGCGATTTCTTTCAATAGTCTCTCAAATTGTTTCAAAGACACACATTTTTTAATTTTATAATATTTTTATTTGTTGTTTATTTTCATCCTGTAAAATATTATTTCGATATATTTTATTTAATTATTTTTTATTTTATAACTTATTATCAATCATACTGTAATTTTTTCACTATAATTGTATAAATAACTTTTATTTACTACAATATAAAAATTTAATGTAATTGTCATGAATATTTTTTTTATCACCATCCAACATATAATGGAGTTTAAAAGATACAATATTTATGTCAAAATTTTATTATTATGTTTATTATTTGTTCTTTGTGTCATTTTGATCAAGTGATGTATTAACACTTTAATTAGTGTATAAAGAAGAGATTCATTAGAATTTAAAAAATTGAAGTAAAAAAACATTTAAAATTTATTTTAATTTGAATATTTATTTTACTTTTATATTTTTAAAAAATATTTTTGAATTTTATCAACTAGGTTTCATTAATGTTTGCAAATTGGTATTCTAATCTAAAATGTAAATAATTATAATTTATTTCAAAGTATTTGATATCGAAATTGAATATTTGATAATATTATGTTTCCTTTACCGTAATTTTTTATTATTTTATAAAAATTAATTAAAATTTATGTTGAAGTAGTAAGGAAATGGGTACGGGTATGGGTACGAGATTATACCCGTTACCCAGTGGAAATGGGGATGAGATAAACCTTTGATACCCGTTGGGTTTGGGTATTGGGATGAAGATGAATTTTTTTTACAGGAATGGGTATAGGATAGTGAAATTCGTCTCCGTCCCGCCCCGTTGCCATCCCTAGTTTTGGAACACATAGATTGAGATTGAAGTATACATTCTCCCATGATCTCTCACAAATCAAGGTTAATATCTTATTATGATTTATGTATGTTAGATTTATGGTTCTTCTTAGTATGTTTCTCCCAAACTAGTATAAACCCTAATTATGATTTTATGAATTATTTTATGAAATTGGTATGAACCCTAATTATAATTTTTTTCAAATTAGTACAACCCTTAATTATGAAATGTGTTTTGTGTTTTCCACTGTCTATGGTAAATTTTTTAAAAGTTTTGAATTTATGCAGTGTTGCTTATTTAATTAAAGTGGTATGAGTTTTGTTATGTTTTGTAATGTGATAATTGTGATTTGTGAAGATAAATTTTATCTTTTTCTAAAGAGGTGAGAGATGATAAATTTATATTAGAAAAAATATGATAAAGAGTAAAATAATTGATTATTCTTTTAAAGAGGAAGATTTGTGATAAAAATGAAAAAAAATAACTAAACTTGAGATATGAGAACCAAGAATTCAAAACAATAAAAAATAAATCTCTAAATGTCCTAGAGCTACATATAATGAATTTAAAAATTCATTAGAACGCGATCTAGGAAAAACGTCATCAAATATGATAATACCTACCAAATCAAATTGATGAGGTACGAATGACTTATCTAGAATGATATTTGTGATATGGTATCATGATATAACAGTGAATGATAATCATATATTTTTGGATTCTACTATTATATGTACTTATTTTAAGTAAAAGAAATGAAGAGAGAAAATAGAAAATTTTTTTTAACTTAAAAATAATTATATTTAAAAAATATAATTTGGCACACCTACATATTTTGTACAAATTTTGCTATTGAAGGGACGCATGATTTGGTTTCGATTTCTAAAAAGTACATTCGAAAAGAAACAAAATAAAGTATATTCTTTATAGATGATTTTTATTTTCTATCATGTAAATAAATCACACCTCATGTTTACAATTTACTTTCATCAACTTAATAAATATTTACTTCAGATAATAACTCTCCAACTAGAGGTGAGATGATCACACCTCAATTAAAGATGTTACATCGAGGTTGAGGTTGAATAAAAAAAGTAGTAAAAAAAATATAAAAATCATAAATTTAATAGATGAAAAGATGTGAAGAGAATTTATAAATAGAATTTAAAAATTTATAATTTTAAGTAATAAAATTTCATTTTTCTTTAAATTCTCTTCCCAAACACCATAATTTATTTTAGGTTTAATAATGTTTTTAGTCCTCATTTTCGAGTCAAAATCTCAAAATAGTATCCAAATTTTTAAAAGTCTCAAATTGGTCCCCTTTTTTGTTAAAACGTCTCAAGTTTACCCTTTCTGTTAAATCTGGCTAGACGGCGTTAAATGGGGTGCCACTTGTCAGTTCCTTGATTTTTTGATTTTTTTTTTGATTTTTGATTTTTTTTTTTAAAAATTGCCATGTGTCAAGCTGTCATCGTGCCACGTGGCAGTGACAAAGTTATGTGGCAGTGACAATGACACATGTCAGTATTATGCCCGATGTCATTTTCTTAGTCTCAATTTGGTCCCTTTATTTTAATTTTTGTCTCAATTTACTCCCAATTTTTGTAAAAATTAACAATTTTGTCCCTTTCCAAATTGAAATCAAATTTAATTTGTATATAAATATACACAAATATTTCTATCAAAATTGATATTTCAAGTAAATATTTTTAACCAAATTAAGTTCATTTAATTAATATTTTACATTGAACTTTATTTAATATTGTTTTAAAGTTGTTAATAGAAAATAATGTTAATAGAAAAAAAATTCATAAATTAACTAGTTCGTGTAACAATAAAAAACATATAAATTTAAAATTTGAAAACAATTTTAAGTAAAGTTAAATGTGAAACACAATTTTAAATAAACTTAGATATGTTAAAAATATATAACAAATATACCAATTTGAATAAAAATATCAAATTTAATAAAAATATTTGTATAACATTTATAAAAAATTAATTTTTGTTTTAATTTGGAGAGGGATGAAATTGATTTTTTTTTACAAAAGTAGAGACTAAATTGAGACAAAAATTAGAATATGGGGACCAAATTGAGACTAAGGAAATGACACTTGGCATCATACTGACACGTGTCATTGTCACGGTTACATCACTCTATCACTGTCACGTGGCACGATGACAACTTGACACGTGGCAATTTTTTTAATTTTTTTTTAAAAATTCAAAAAAAAATGAAAAAATTCAAAAAATCAAGGAACTGACATGTGATATCCCATTTAATGCCGTCTAGCTAGACTTAACAGAAAGGGTAAACTTGAGACATTTTAACAAAAAAAGGGACCAATTTATAATTAAACCTTTATTTTATTTATACAAATAATTACTTTTCTAAAAATTCTAAAAATAGAGTTATCTTTTCTTTTCTTAATCATGATTACAGTGAAATGTTTAAACCGGTATCGCTTTCCCTTGAGTTAAGATTTCCAATTAGAATGTAATGCAATGCATATCTTATTTCTTCATTTCACAGGCATCGTCTTAACCAAATACACATATGTGGCTTTAAAATAACTCATTTTTTCAAAAATAAATTATTTTATTTTTTAACTTTTAAAAAAATCATATTTTAGAGAGTGGGAGTGAGAGAAATCGTGACACTGTACGAAAAAAGTTGCAAACAAATAGACATGGTGCACGGGTGCTGATAAACTAATAAGTTTAAGTTAATGCTATTCCATTACATGAGTGGAGAAATCAAGTTGGTCTTTCAGAGAACGATAATTGTGATGACACAATTTAGGGATGCGAAGAGTTAAATATGATTTTGATCTCTTGATTTTTAGTGAAAATTTGAATTAGTTTATTTTTGAACCTTTAAATTAATTTAGTCTCACATCTTTAGAAGTAATTGAATTTAGTCTTTTTATATCCAAATTTTGTTAAGTTTATTTGACGTATTTGAAACGTCAAATAAGTCTAATAACATAATCTATTTAAAATGACTAAATTTCATATTTTTAAAGTTGAAAGACTAAATTAAGTCAAAGTTTCAACGAAAGACTAATTTCAATTTTTACTAAAATTAAGAACCAAAAACATATTTAACTCCAAAATAAATGCATAAAATTTTTGAAGGTACTAAATACATAAAACACATTAAAATCATAATATATATATATATATATATATATATATATATATATATATATATATATATATTTATACTTTAATTTCTATCACTGAAGGAGGATGCACAAGACTTCTTCATTTTCTCATATTCCAAAACATATATGAACCAACATGAATAAACCCAAGAAAAAAAAATGAAATCTTAGTTGCAAGTTTTTTGCTTGAAAGACTTTTCTTTGACTTTCAAGAACATTTAAATCTTTTATCTGTCTACCATTTCAGTCATCTAAACAAGACCTAAGAAAAAAATGGAAAAATACGTACCATTTTGGCATTCAAGAACTCATAAATCTTTGATCTTGTCTAGTATTTCATTCATCTAAACAAAACCAAAGTTAAAAATAAACATGAATATATTCGATGAGAAAGAAGAAAACAATCGATAGTTGAGTAAATATCAAAACTTTGATCACAAAAGAAAAAATAAAAAAATACATACCATAGTGATTCTTGAACAAAAAGTTTTATGCTTTAGACTCTTATGTGTGTGACCTTCGAGAACTCTTCAATCTTTGATCTTATCCAAGAGTTCATTGATCTCAAAGAGAATAAAGTTAAGATCAAAACATAAACGAAATTGGTATTTAAAAACTTTGTTAGGTCAAAAAGAAGAAAGTTCTTTAAAAATTGAAACTTTGTCAAGAATAAAAAAAAAAAATGGATAAATGCATACCATTGTGATTGTTGAAGACGTCTTAAAGAATGCTAAGAAAGAAGATAGTACCAAAAAAAATTCAAACTTTGTTAGTAAACTTTGAATAAGAGAATATAAAAAAATTATACAATTTCTTGGGAAAAAAGAAAAGTAAATTTTTTTGTTTCAAAAGAACTCAAACAAGTATAATAAAATAGACCGACAACGAGCAAATATAAATTTAAGGTAGTTAAAAATCAATTGAGATCTTTTTTTGGCTTAAATATACATTTGGTCCTTATTTTCATTTTTTATTATTCAATTTGGTCATCATCTAAGTGTTGTGTTCAATTAGGTCCTTGTTTTCGTCAAATTTTGGTCAATTTGGTCCTTTTTACTAATGGTGTTTAAATAGCTAACGTTTTTGAACAATACATGTTACTTGTCACCTCCGAGTTTTTTATTTATTTTTCTTTTGAGTTTTTTTTTTTTAATTTAAAAATATTTATCCACATGTCAAGTCATAATTGTGCCACGTGTTAATGTTAGTGTCATGTGTCAATTTGTGGTTGTGTTATTTTTTGTGTGCTCAATTTAGTATCCACATTCATTAATTTTGTTCAATTTAGTTCTTATATTCGTTATTTTTGTGCACTTTTGTCTCAATTTTGGTTAAAATGAATCAATTTTGTCCATTTCAAATTAACACCAAATTTAATATCTTTTATAAAATTATAGTAATATTTTTTCTAAAATTTTACATTTTTATTAATTACTTTTAAAATTCATTTAAAAATTATTAAATTTAATTATAAATTGAATATAATTCTTAGATTTAATTGTTACATAGAATACAATTCTTTAAAATATTATTAGAATATAATTATTAAATGTTTTCTTTTAATATTTATATTCTAAAATATTGATGCTTTTAAAATTGATATTCAAAAATATTAGAGATATTTTAGAAAAGTAAATTAATATTTATAAAATTAAAATTAAAATATTAAATATTTTAGATTTTAATAACTAAAATGCAATAAAAATATTAAATATTTTAGATTTAAATGTCAATTTTACAAATGTTAATATATATTTTTAAAAAATTTAATAATTATATTTTAATAATATTTTAAATAATTATATTCTATTTAACAATTGAATCTAAGAATTATATTTAATTAATAATTAAATATAATAATTTATAATTGAATTTCAAAAATAATTTAAATTTTAAAAATAAATATATAATATTGGTAAAAAATTAATTTTGGTCTCAATTTGAAAGAAAAAAATCATTTCATTTTAACAAAATCTAGAACTAAATTTAACAAAAATAGCGAATATAGGGGTTAAATTGAAAAAAAAAATAATAAATATTGGAACTAAATTGAACAAAAAGAAATAATACAATAACAACCTGACACATGACACTAACATTGACCCATGACACAATTATGACTAGACACATGGACACTTGTTTTGAAATTAAAAAATTTATAAAAATATAAAAAACCAAGAGTTGACACATGACGTTTAATGTTCAAAAACCTTAACTATTTAAACATCATTAATAAAAATAATCAAATTGACCAAAATTTGACGAAGATGAGGATCTTCTTTATCGCAAAACAAAAATAAGGACCAAATTGAACAAACACAACAAAAATAGGGACCAAATGTGCATTTAAGTTTTTTTTTTTGTTTACTTTAAGAATAAAAGAACAAAGATTATTCAAAATTTATAAATAATAAAATGATAGAATAATTATAAAAAATTAATTTCACTGTCTTTTGTTATCTAATTCATCTTCTTTAAGTTAACAAGTTTAATTACGCAAATCTACGAAATTATAAAATTGACTTAGTAATAAAATTAAAAAAACATGTGAGAAAAATTATAAAACTATTGAATTTCTGGATGAGAAAGAAGACACGATCAATTCTTCATACTTACATAGTAGTCCTTACATCTATTGTTAATGATAAATTGTAACACAATTTTACCAATATCCTTACTTTTAAAAGGTCATATAACTAGAATTAAAATTATAAAATCATGATTTAGTTAATTAAAGCAAATTAGCATTAAGACAAATAAAAATAACTAACTAAATAATGTTAAAAAAAGTTATTCTAATTAAGTAACTACGTATCTATCAGTAAAACGTCTAGTCACTTATAATTTTAGATTGATAGGCACAAATTATCAACCAAGTTATAATTGTTATCAATGATTGTCCATTGATTTGATACATTTATTTATATGATTGATATCTATATGATTCATTACATTACTCTTTATGTAAATATTTGTATTAACTAAGTTGATTTGTTTCCTTTATGGATTACATGTTATATCTATCATTAGAACTCTTTCTATCAATAATAATACACAAATGAGTTGCTCCATATTCTCTCATTCTCTATTCTCTATTGTCTCTTCTATTCTCTTTTATCTATTATTCTCTCTATTATTCGCTTTATTTCATAACACGTTATCAGTACGATGCTCCAACCAATTGAGGACTAGTGGAAGCTTTTTATCTCTAACGACAGTGCTCTGCGTGTCTCAATGGAGGCTCTTTCTAATCCTTTCTCAATTTATAATTTTACCTTATATTCTTCTTCTTGTGATAAGAATTGTTTGAATTTATCAATTTTCATCTCTGTCTTATTATTTTTATTTTTATTATGACGATGGATATTATTATTATTATTATTTTGATGATTTTTATTATTTTATGTGCTAGTTCTAAACACGTGAAACGTTGCAAATTTTGGATTTGTGACCCTTGATATTACAAGGAAGAATTTCTTATATTGGATTTTAAATGTAGAAATATATTTAGATGAATGGATATTGGGATACCATTAAATAAAGAAATAAAACATCTAAGCAACTAATTTGCTCATGCGACAAAAATAGTGTGAAAAAAGATTTCACAAATATTATGAATTTATTTCATGCCTATGTATGGCTGGCTGGACAAAGCAATAAAGCTTTTGATGAAAAATCATGAGATCCACCTAATCTGCTCCATTCCCAGAAGTGAATGCAGCAATAAATATTATGAATTTATTTCATGCCTTTGTATGGCTGAACAAAACAATGAACTTTTGATAGAAAATCATGAAACATGTCTAAATTGGTTATGCTCCATTCCCAGAAGTGAATGCAGCAACATTTGATTTATATTTTCATGATCGTGATTGTGATATTGATTATGGACATGGCTACAAAGAAAATTTCAAAGACACATCTTGTCATCAGAAGTGGCACAATAATGTGAAAAAGGGAAAATGAAAATGTGAAAACATTGACAAAAAGATGAAAGTATATATTATCATTACAGTGGTAAAGGCCATTTGAGTTGTACTTATTGTACACCAAAACATCTTACAAATAATGAGAAGAACATCTAAACACATTTTGCTTATGAAGATGGTGATTCTGATTATTGCCATATGGATGTTACTCATCTTGATATTATTATTTTTTTTGCTAAAGCAAATGGAAGCATTGATCACCTCATTGATTATGAGAGTGTTAAAAAAAATCTCACATTGATATTTACGTTTATATGAAAAACGAATGTTTGCACTAGTACCAAAGGATACGTGTCTTATTGATAGTGCAACAACTTACACAATTCTCAAGAGTAATAAAATTTTCTCTTGTTTGATAATGCGAAACATCAATGTTAATATTATTTATAGTACTACAAATATATTTGAAGACTCTAGAAGAGCTATTATACTTCTACCAAAAAGTTGAATAGAAACTTATTATGTTTCAAAGATATTTGTCTAAATAGATATTATATTGAGACAAACAATGAAAAAGATATGAAATATCTTTATATCTCTACGATTGAGTTGAAAAAAAAAGTATATTGGAGAAATTATCAACATTCTCTTGTGGTTTGTACTACACGTATATTAGTACAATTGAAATGCATGTCATAGTAAACAATAAGTTTATGAATGAAAATGAATGTCTTGTTTGACATGATCAATTGGATGATTTGTACTACGCATATATTAGTACAATTAGAATGCATGTCATGGTAAACCAAAAGTTTACGAATCAAAATGAATTCCTTGTTTGGTATGATCATTCGAGTTATCCTGGATCTATTATGATGCGAAAAAAAGGGTTGAAAAACTCATGTTGACATCCACTTAGGAGTCAAGAAACTTCTTCAGACCAATGAGTTTTCATGTATTATACGTTCATAGAAGTTGATAATTAGACCATCACCAAAAAAATTAGAAATGAGTCAATCTCATTTTCAGAACGAATACAAAGTGATATTTCTGGTCCAATACACCCACCATGTGGAACATTTATATATTTCATGATTTTAAATGATGCATCAACTAGATGGTCACATATTTGTTTATTATCAACTCACAATCAAGTAATTGCAAAGTTATTAGTACAGTTAAGAGCTCACTTCCCAGATTATCCGATTTAGAAAATCTTTTTTGATAATATTGGTGAAATTACATCTCATGCTTTTCATGAGTATCGTATATCAATTGGAATTGAAGTTAAGCATCTAGCAGCACATGTTGATACTCAAAATAGACTTGCAAAATCATTACTATACGAGAGCTAATCTTCCAATGGCTACTTGGAAATATGCAATTTCGCATGTTGCATTATTGATTCACATCAAGCCAATAAGTTATCACAAATACTCTATTTTGCAATTGGTTTTTGGTCAGTGACCTAATATTCTCATGTAATAATTTTTGAGTGTGGTGTATATGTTTCAATTTCTCCACCAAAAAGGATTATGATGGGTCCTTAGAGATGATTGAGAATATATGTTGGATATGATCCTCCCTCAATAATAAAATATCTTGAATTACCAACAAGAGACTTATTTACAGTTTGACTTTGTGACTGTCACTTTGATGAATAAGTTTTTCCAACATTAGGGGGAGAAAGAAAAAATATTGAGAAGAATATTGGTTGGAATGAATTATCATTATCTTATCTTGATCCTCGCACAAAAGAATGTGAACTAGAAGTTCAAAGGATAATTCATTTACAAAATTAGTCTATCAATTACCAAATATTCTTATTGACAGAAAGGTTAATCAAATTATATATACCAACTGCTAATGCTTCGAGTATATTTGATATTATTTCATAATACACCTGAAGCATGGTAGGCTTGTTAGTTCCAAAGACACGTTTGAAGAGTGGTAGGCCTATTGGTTCCAAAGATAAAGACTCTTGAATGAGAAAGGGAGCTAAAATGCAAAAGGACATAATCGAAAAGGTTGAAATCCCAAAATATTCATTTGACATAATTAATGGTTCGGTTCCAGAAGAACCTCAGGTACCTGAAATTGTTGAAAATGATGAAATCTCAATAAATTATGTCATGAATCATATAATATGGAGCCAAAATGAAGTTAACATTGACGAAACTTTTACTTATGACATAGCGATGAATGCTATGAATGACAATGAAGATCAATAAGCAATGATCATTGAAGATTATCGACAAAGAAAAGATTGGCCAAAATGAAAATATGCAAAGAAGCATAATTATATTTGCTTGCTAAATGAAAGGTTTTTGGACGTATAGTTCGCACACTTGAAGTTGTGAAACCCGTTAGGTACATATGGATTTTTGTGCAAAAATCAAATTAAGAATGATGAAATTGTTAGATACAAAGCACAATTGGTTGCTCAAGGTTGTTCACAAAACCTTGTATTGATTTGTGAAAAAAAAAACATATTCACTAGTATTGGATGCAACAACATTGCAATATTCAATTATCCTAGTTGCACAACAAAGTTTGCATTTACATCTAATGGATGATGTTACAACCTATTCGTACGATTCTTTTGAGAATCATATTTATATGAAAATTCCTGAAGAATTTTATTTGCCCAACAAGATAAATTCTAAAGAGGTTATTCAATAAAATTGAATATGCTCTTTTATTGATTAAAGTAATCAGGACATGTGTGGTATAACCATCTTATTGAGTACTTATTAAAAGAAGGATATAGAAAAATGATCCTATTTGTTCTTGTATTTATATGAAAAGATCCAAAAATGAATTTGCCATAATTATTGTTTATGTAGATGACATAAACATCGTTGGAACTCCTAATGAGCTCACAAAGGCAATTGATTACTCAAAGAAATAATTTGAGATGAATGATCTTTGAAGGGCAAAGTCTTATTTGAAATTAGAAATTGAGTATTTAAATAAAGGTGTTTTTATACGTTAAGAGGCTTATATAATTAAGGTGCTTAAAATGTTCTAAATGGACAAGTCATGTCCATTATGCACTCCAATAGTTGTGAGGTCGTTAGATGTTGATAAACTCTTCTTAGACCTCAATAAAATGATGAAGATCTTCTTGGTCCAAAAGCACCATATCTTAGTGTCATAGAAACACTAATGTATCTTGCTAATGATACTCTATCTAATATTGCATTTGCTATAAATTTGTTAAGAAAGATATAGTTCTTCAACTACAAGAAGAAAATAGTTTGGAGTAAAACATATACTTTGTTACTTTAAGGGTACTACAAATATGAGCTTATTCCATCCAAATGATTCAGATTTAGACCAATGGGTTATGTATATGCATATTATTTTATATATTCTCACAATGTCACAATGGTTGATCACAACAAGATGTTTGTTCACATGTGGTAGCACAATGGTTTCATGAAGGTATATGAAACAAACCATAGTAACAACATCGTCTAATCATACAAAATTACGAGGAAAGTTGTGAATATGTTTGGTTAAGGTCTATAATAACATGTGCAAGAAACTTGTGACTATCTCCGACAAAGATGGAATCAACAACCATATATGAAGACAATAATGTATTGTTCAATTGAAAGGATGATATAAATATCCAAAAATTCATTCATGTGAAAATATGGCAGGTCTATTTATGAAGTTTTTGCCAAGAAGAACTTTTGAATAAATGATTCACAAGTTCAGACTCCATCACCTTAATGATGTAAGTTTACACGAGGGGGAGAAATATAATATGTGATGAACAATATTGTACTTTTTTTCCTTCACTACGTTTTTTTTATCCCAAAGGGTTTTTTCTAGTAAGGTTTTAACGAGGCACATTCTTTTATCGATGGACATTCAAGGGGGAGTGTTATGAATTAATGATTGTCCATTGATTTGTTTACTCATATGATTGATACCTATATGACTCATTACTCTTTATGTAAATATTTGTATTAACTAAGTTGATTTGTTTCCTTTATGGATTACATGTTGTATATATAAATAGGACTCTTCCTATCAATAATAATACATAAATGAGTTGCTCCCTATTCTTTCATTCTCTATTCTCTATTGTTTCTTCTCTTCTCTTTTATCTATTATTCTCTCTATTATTCGCTTTATTTCATAACAATAATACTTTAAGTTGATTTTTTTCCCAACTCATTATTAAAGTACCTGCCTAAATCAAGCATGACAAGTGATAATGAAAGTAAATTTCAAATTATCCTAATATTTAGTAATACAAGTTTGATGTCTTTCTTTAGCTTCAACTCTTTCTAAACCCACTTAAGCAAGGGTCTTAATTCTGGTTGAACCAGAATATTCTCATTTCTTGAATTTTTTTTAATAAACTAAAAGCAATTAATAAGAATAATAAGTATCAAAATATAAGAAAAAAGTAGGGTAAAAAATGTAGGACATTTATAAACCATAATAACCAGAGAGGCGCATTGGCATCATTCCATACTTGTGCTGAATGATTTTATATTAGAAAAATAATACATTAACAAAGTCATTTTTAATAAAATTTAACAAATTACTAAATAAGGTAAAAAATATTATTTGTATTACTTCCTTTTCATTAAAAAATAAAAAAATTAATTTATTTTAATCCTATTTATAAAATATTTGTCAAATTTATTAAAAAAAAATTGTCAAAAACTCATTTTTCTACTAATATCTTAAAAATTTGATTAGACATTTGATTATGAATTGTAAAATAATTTATTAAAAGACTACACGGATAAGTGATTGTTAAATTTAGGTTAAATTATTCTTTTTGTCCCTCTATTTGTCAAGTAATATCAGTTTGGTCATCAGGTTTTTTGTTGTCTCAATTTGGTCCTCATTTTCTTAAAAATGATTCAATTTAGTCTTTACCGTTAGTTTGACCAGACGGTGTTAAAGTCAATGTACGTGTCAATTTCTGTTTTTTTTTTTAATTTTTTACACGTGTCACTTCACAATTGTCACATGTCAAAATGACTCAATTTGATACCTATATTTGTTTTTAGTTTCAATTTAGACCCATTTTTTTTTTGTAAAAATGAAGTAATATTGTCCCTCCTTAAATTGACACCCAATTTACTTTTTTATAAATCTTATGGTGATATTCTTACTAAAATTAACGTTCTTATTAAATATTTCTATACATATTTTAAATTAACTTTAAATTATATACAAAACATTAGACTTTTGTTTTTATTTTGAACTTGAAATTTAGTTTTTAAAAGTGACAAGTTATTTGATTTTTAATCTTCACTAAGTTTGTATAATATGATACACTTGATGCCTTTATATATGATGAATGTAAGACCCACTTTAATTTTGTCCTAAAATTTAAGGGTCTCTCTTAGTCAGTTGGGCCTAAGGCTGGCCCATAGGGCATCCCAAAACCCCTAAACCAGCCTAACCTTCTCATGTTCTGTCCACTTTGCAAAATTAGCCATCTTACTCCTTTTTTTCCCTCAAACAGTGCTCTGCTAGGGCTCGAAGCTCATTTATATTCAAGTCAGCTCAACCTCATTCTCTGTTCCACCTCTTGAGTATGCTCCTGAAGCTGTTGGGTTCCGTAGGTGCCTGTGCTTTCCACTAGCATCTGTCCAGGTGAGGGAAGCTAGGATTTTTCATGCTTTTATAAATAATGTGTCCTTTTTTGTTTCTGTTGGGTGCTCTTGATAATTTGTTGTGCTTTTGATGGTGTGAAAATAATCGGTGTATTATTTCTGGATGAATTTTTTGCTTTGCATGCGTGAGAGCAGGTGAGATCTGCTATGCTCGCCTAAGCGAGCTGTTTCTCGCCCAAACGGGAAGCTCTCGCCTAAGCGAGAATGGCAGTAACTCGCCCCCTTTTAGTTTCGAGTGCTCGCTTGAGCAAAGGCCTCTTTCTTGAGCGAGTTGGGCTAGCTTGAGCGAGAACTCGAAGTACTCTCTGTTTTCAATCTCGCTTAAGCGAAAGTTTTTCGCTTGAGCGAGAGACCCTGTTGCCTAAGCGAGAGCTCCTTAACTTGAGCGAGATTGACAGTTGTTAAATGCTTGTATGCTCCCATGATTGATTTGTTTACTCTTTTAAAGCATGAAATATGATGCCAACGTTTTATTCAACGTGCTTGTGTTTTCTTAAATTTTTGCTGTTTGGGATTTGGTGTTTTTACATGTTGAAACCATTAAAAAGCTGTCAGTTTAACTTAAGCGAGGGATTTTAGCTTAAGCGAGATCAGTCTCGGTTACACGAGAATTTCTAGCTTAAGCGAGATCAGTCTAGCTTAAGCGAGAATTTCTAGCTTAAGCGAGATCAGTCTAGCTTAAGCGAGAATTGCTGCAGAATTTTAATTCGTTACTTTAACTTGAACTTGTGGATTGATTCAATTACTTTTAAAAGCATGAATTGGGCGAATGGGTATGAGTAGAATGGTTTATGGTATGTGATTGATAAGTTTAACATGACCTTGGCATGTGACTAGTATGAGATGGTTGGTAATCAAAGTGGCATGGTGTCGATATGAATTACACTTCTATATTCATGAATTGGGAATGATGATTTGGAATGGATTCAACATGGAACATGTATGATGATGGATTATAAAGGTTGGCATGAGATTTATAAGCATGATAAATATTACTGTTTGTTTGAATATGTATAGTATGTGGTGAGTACATAATTCCTTGGAATCTCTAGGTGAGATTTCAGGGTCGTGCTTCAGTGGTCGGGACGTAATTCCATGACCCATGTTAGTGGGTGTCCATGGTGGTGCCCCATCTATATAATTTGGTAAGGATTCAAGGTAAGGATTGCATCCTGAGACTCTAAGGAGTCAGTTAGTCTCACTTAGAACGGACTGACTCTTGTGGTGAGAGTAGCAGGAGGCCTGAAACTCATTAAGGGCTAACCTTGTGTATGGGGGATTGATTCATTGTAACACTTGTAACACATAGCTCGGGGGTAAGCAGAAGTATTCACCACAAGTGCAAGCATCCGCTGAATCCGACCAGGTTATATGTATCCGGATGAGTCGAGTCAAGTCTTAGTGTATTGATTTGAAGGTCATAACATGCTTGGATGATGTATGCATATTGGACTATGAAAGTATATCTGATTGCATGATAAAATCTTTTTGGCTCTAGCTTACCCTTGCTTGTTTGATTGCCTTGTATGTTGTTCTTCTACCTTTGCGATGATCATCAATTTATTGATGGGAGCAGATGCGAGAGGTACTCGAGGTCAACAGGGAAGAGATGATTCCGCTGCATAGTCTACTTGGGCTGGACTTTATGTTTTATTTGGGCTTTTCTTTAGGGCTAAGACCCGTGTATTGTATTACCCCTAAGGCTTTATTTCGAATACCGGCTATCTCTTACTCCTTTTGGATTGTAGGCTTTGTAGTGAGCTTTAGTATTTTCTTTTAAGTACCTTAGATAACTGTAAGGAGTGACTTTATACTCCGCAACTTGGCTCTTTATATTATCCGGTGTAAGATTTCATTTAATTATGTTATTATTTAAATGGGATGTTACAATGAAGAAATTGTTAATTTTTGAAATTAAGTTTGGGGTTTAACTTTGTTTAATAATAAAATTAAAAAAAAAAAACTTGTTTAAAAATATTTCTACAAATATTTAATAAAAATGTCAATTTTATTAGGAATATCATCATAAGTCGTATACAAAAATTAAATTGAGTGTCAATTTAAGGAAGGACAATATTGCTTCATTTTAACAAAAAATGAGACTAAATTGAAACTAAAAACAAATATAGGGACCAAATTAAGTAATTTTGACATGTGGCACAACTGTGAAGTGACACGTGTACAAGATTAAAAAAATTAAAAAAATTTAAAAAAATAATTAAAAATAATTAAAAAAACCAGAAATTGACATGTGACTTTGACTTTAACACCGTCTGGTCAAAATTAATGGCAATGACCAAATTGAATCATTTTTAAGAAAATGAGGACCGAATTGAGACAACGAAAAATTTGAGAATCAAACTGATATTACTTCACAAATTGAGGGACGAAAAGAGTAATTTAACCTTAAATTTATGACTTTGACATTTTAATAATTGTAATATACAAGGGTTAGTTAGAATAGATGAACATATCCTCAGCAATCCTATTTTATATGATAATAACCTCTTGAAAAACCCTTCATCTAACTGCATTTGTTACAACTAGGGATGACAACGAGGCGAGGCGGGAACGAGTTTTGCTTCTCATACCCATCCCCGTAGAAAAAATTCATCCTCATCCCCGTATCCAAACCCAATGAGTATCCAACTTTTGTCTCATTTCCATCCCCATCAGGTAACGAGTATAATCTCGTACCCATACCCGTACATGTTTTCTTAATACTTCAATATTAATTTTAATTAATTTTTATAAAATAATAAAAAAATACAGTAAAACAAACATAATATTATCAAATATTCAATATTAGGAGAATGATTGTTTCTTCAATATGAAATACTTTAAAATAAATTATAATTATTTACATTTTAGATTAGAATTCTAAATAAAATTTCATAAGAACCAAAACATTTATTAAATATGCAGCCATTAATGAAACCTAGTTGACAAATTTTTAAAATATTTTAAAAAAAATATAAAAGGGAAAAAAAATTCAAATTAAAATATATTTTAAATGTTTGTTTACTTCAACTTTTTAAATTCTAATGAATTTCTTTTTTATACACTAATAAAAGTTATAATACATCACTTGATCAAAATGACGCAAAAGCACAAATAATAAACATAATAATAAAATTTTAACATAAATCTTGTATCTTTTGAACTCCAATATATGTTGGATGGTGATAAAAAAATATTTATGTCAATTACATTAAATTTTTATATTGTAGTAAAAAAAAATATTTATACAATTATAATGAAAAGATTACAGTATGATTCATAATGAGTTAAAAAATAAAAATAATTAGATAAAATATATCGAAATATGATTCTACATGATGAAAATAAACAATAAATAAAAATATTAAAAAATTAACAAATGTGTGTCTTAGATACAATTTGAGAAATCATTGAAAGAAATCGCACAAAGGAAAACAAATGTATAATTAAGGGTATGATAAGATGAAAAATACCTTAGAATGTATAATAAATAATTTTTTTTATATTAGCTATTAAATGAAAGGTTTATGCTATTAAACACTTAAATTGAGAATATTAAACATTCTCATGTGAAAGAGAAATATACAATAAATTAAAATGTTAACAAATAATAGTGGTGATGCGAATGAGTATCATGACAAACTAAATAATTAGAAGAAATAAAAAACAAAAAGTATATATATATATATATATATATATATATATATATATATATGGGTTACTTAATTAATTGTGAATATTTTAATAATTTAAACAGGGATAAAGATATGGTGAGGACGGGTATTATGGGGGATATGTACATCCCCATACCCAATCAAAAAAGTCGGAAATTCTCCATACCCATACTCATACCCAGTGGAGATTTCCTGTCAAAACGGGAACGGGTTCGGACAATACCCATGTGGACGAATTTATTTGCCATCTCTAATTACACATATGATAAAACATATAAATTATAATTTTTTTAAGTGAATAAAATGTTTTCAAATTACAAAATTTACCATTTTTCTAGAAGAATATCAGTAACATAATTTTTATAAAAAAATATAAAAGATATTAAAATTAAAACTTACTTACAAGTGATATACTAAAATTGGTAAATGATTAAGTTAAATTAATAATATTTATTATTTTTTAATGTAAAAATAGCAAAAATAATTTTATTTTTCTAAATAGTTAAAAAAAAACTGTTTAACTTAAACCAAGTTGATTATTATATTGTAATTATTATTCTGAGTTAATTAAAATAATTTATATTTTATAACTCTCAAATAACATATAATTATAAAAGGATACCCTTACATCTAGTCTAGAATAGAGAAAAATATTGCTAATTTATATTTATAAAGTTTGGGAATGAGACCAATAAGGTCATAGCCAATCATATAACTTTTGGGTTCATCATTCATCTCATGTGAATTCTGAACAATCTAACCTTCTTGGTGTTCAAGTTAAGGAATATAATTGCCAGTTCTCACTTTACCCCACACCTTTTGCTTCTTCTTTACCCATTCAACCATTGATGCTGCACTTTATAACTCAACAAGTTTCAACTTTCAAAGGTGTTATTCCAAACTCTGGTTTCAAAACACCACAATACAAGTGAGTTTCCTTCACATGTTAATGTTATATGCATGTTCTGGTTTAATCCATTTTCAATTCTTAATGTTAAGAGTCATTTATCATTTTGTATACAGTTCTAGTGGTATATGTTGATAATGTCCCACACCTTTTAGTTTGTGACTTTGTGGCTTGTGGTTGAAGTGAATCCCAAGGTGAGAGTAAGAACACCAGAACAAGAAGAAGAAGAATGTGTTTCTCCGGAAAACAACAGTGGATCTTGGATGCTTTCAAAGTTCATTGAGTTACTATACTTTGAAGGTAAATTCTATTTGGTTTGATGTTTATTTCTTATACCCTTGCAAATTTATTTTCTTGGATTGTCTTCAAACACGAAATTCTTGTCTCTGAGAGAAGAAGAGAAGAAGCACTCAGTTTCCAAAAGCACTAGGGTTTGTCCTCAACATGTAACAATGAGATCCACCCCTTCAACTAAAGGTTGAGATTTTCCCTGATACATCTCCTTAGCATTGTTTCTTTCTTTTCATTTCAATGATGGTTGAACTTGCACAGGAGTATTGAAGAGTGTGAAGAGAGTTGGTGAAAGTCCAAAAGAAAATGCAAGAGCTTCTTCTGTTATACGCCCACGTGCAGTCTTATCTAGTCCTGGTAAATAATTGTCCTTAGTGGGAACATGTTCATGTTATGAAAAGATAGCATAAGAACAAAAACTGTTATATGTTTTTGCTTTTTCAGAAAATGATGGATTAATAGGAAGCATGAATGACTTGAACAACAGTACAACATCACGTAGAAAGGAAGATGAGGCATTCAACAAAGGCAAGGCTCCTTTAAAACCAAAACTTCACTTTAGAAACCTTTGAAGTTGCTTGAAAGCAGTGACATCAGACAAGTTTCATTGAGTTGGCTTTTATAAATACAATTTGAAATAGGAACCCTTATAAAACTAAGATTTGGTGCATCATATATGCCAATAGAGTGTTGTGTATTTTGAAAATTCTGACAATTTTTTGTAATTTTTGTGTGAATCGACAATCTGTTAACCTGTTTAATTACGTTAGACCGGTGGCATTTTCTCTTCCTAGTATAAGCTCAAATATTCAAATTTTTTTCATAAATAATACATTTAAAAAGAAATTCTCGCATTGGATCGCGTCCCACTTGATTTCCTGACAAATTGAATTTCACCTGTGTTTTGTTGGACCGGTGGCGAAAACCTTACCAGAATTCAATTCGCGGTAAGCATATTTCTTATTTGGTCAGATTGATAGAGAGACCAGTCAAAAGGCTCTTGAGGAGTGTTTGGTGGGAGACAACTTGCGGAGCTCGACAAGGGCCATGTTTCTCTTCAACAAAAGTCTCCTCTTCGTAAAGTTTTGCATAACATCTTATATGTTACCTTGAAAAGATGAATTTGAAAAAAATATCCCACGAATTTGACTCAATTTAGAATGAAAATTTGTGTTGTTTTTTTAGAGAATTTGAAGGTGAAACCGAGTAAATTTATGAATACAATTTGTAAAAATTGGTGAGTGTTTTAATTAATATGATATATAAAAAAAGTTTTAATAATTTAATATATAAGATTACAGTTTTGATCTTATAGTAAAAATTAATATATTATTATTATTATAGTTAATATATATATATATATATTAATGTCCCATTTAATAAATACGCTTAATTAAATGAAACATTACATGAGATATAATAAAAGAGCAAAATCATATAGGTGTCACTCTTTACAATTGTCCAAAATATTCGGAGAGAAAACTAAGGCACACCATGATGCCATTAACAAAACAGAAGAACAAGAGTAAACGGTTGAAAGTTATCCAAAATACAGGCTCATAGGACAAAGACAGTATATAGGCCACAGTGCCTTAAGAGTACTCGGAGCGTGGAATCCAACCCAAGATTTTCTACGTAACGGAGTTTTCATCACCCTCATGATATCTAAGGGTTCCCACATCTGCTCACATTAATAAATTGATGATTATCACAAAAGGAGAAAACCACACATAGAACACACAAGCAAACATAAATGGTAAGCTAAAGTAAAAAGGTTTTTATCATACAATTGAACATACAATTTAAAAGTCAAGAATACATAAATCAATTATCCGGATACATATAATCAATCGGAATCATTGGATGCTTGCACTTGTGGTGGCCTCTACTGCTCTGTAGAGCCAATGCCAATGGATTTCACCCTACCACGCATAAGGTTAGCCTTCAAAAATTTAAGGCCATTATCCTTGCAAAGACTAGGGCCTCCCGTTACTCTCACCACTCGAGTTAGTACATTCTACATCAGATTAACTGACTCTTTAGAGTTTCAGGATGTAATCCTTACTTGAATCCTTACTTAATTATATACTGAGGCACCACCACGAGACCTTATTAACAGGTTCGTGGAATTACGTCCTAACCATGAGGCACAACCATGAGCTCTCACCAAGAGATTCATGGAATTACGTCCTAAACCATGAGGCACCACCATGAGATCTCACCAAGAGATTCATGGAATTACGTCCTAAACCATACCATAGTCATGTCTCACCAACCAAACATAGGATTATCATGCATACCTCTCTCATGACAATATACAACCAACCACCCAATCATACTTCATATGCATATTCATACCAAGCTCATCAATTCTAGCCCATACAAATAGATAATGCATACATATCCACATGTTTCATACTTTAATTTGGGGAAAACACTCAATCATGCAACCAATCATCAAAAACAAGGAAGAGAATAACATTAGAGCATACACCAGTCTCGCTCAAGCCACGACCATCGCTCAGGCGAAAGGGACTTTTCACTCAAGCTACAAGCTTTCGCTTAGGCAAGACTACCCTCAGAGAGCACTAGGTTTCACGAATTCTTGCTTGGGCGAGATCTCCTCGCCTGAGCGAGACTGCCCTTCACCCAAAATAGAGAATCCTTGCATGAGCTACCACTGAAGCGAACCACATTAGGTTCCCACGAGTTCTCGCTTAGGCGAGCCCCTCTTGCTTGAGCGAGATGATTCGTCACTCAAACAACAACTCTCCGCTTGAGTGAAAGCTCGAGCAGGAACCTGGGCCAGTTTTTGCTATTCTCGCCTAGGCGAGACAAGCTCGCTTGGGCGAGAATACCAGTTCTCGCCATTGTTCTCACCTACATCAGCCACACATGCAATCCCAAACAACATACAAGGTATTCCATATAACCAAAGTAGCACACCAGCCATACGAACACGATGCAAAGCCAAAAATAGACAGACATTCAGAAAATACGAGGAACCCTAGCTTCCCTTACCTGGACAGAGATTAGCGAAAGACACAGGCACTCAATAGACAAGCACAACAACTCCAGGAGTCGATTCGTGAGCTGGAAATACTGACCCAAAAAGAAAAACGAGGTTATCCAAATGAACCTCTGTTGGACAGTGAAAAATAGAACTAAAGAGGAGAAGATATGGGTTGAAGACCAACTTACGTGGGGTAGAAATGGGGTTGAGCTAGCTTGAGGAGAGCCAAAGGCCAAACCCTAGTAGAGCATTGCTGCAATTCTAAGAGAGAATAGGAACAACTCCTAGAAAGTGGGCAGAATGAGAGTGTTAGGGTTGTTTAGGGGTTTTGGGCGCCCTATGGGCCAGCCTTAGGCCCAATAGATTAGGACAAACACTTAAAACATTAGGGCATAATTTAAGTGGGCCTTACACACACACACACACACACACACACACACACACACATATATATATATATATATATATATATATATATATATATATATATATATACAATAAACACATGGAATCAGTTCCATCACTGACATGAAATAAATTCTATAACGGTTGATTCCATCACTCACCGGTTTCATAATCCATTCTCTTACCCACATGAATTCTCTCACTTCCAAGGGTGTATGCTTCACAAATTCTTCATGAATGAGTGATGTAGCCTTACACTCTCGAAAGCGACATTATGGTTAAATAACAACTTATTCCCATAAATCCTCTCAACTTTGGCGAGATGGGACGAGGAAGTCATCCCTCAAATATGCTCCATCACTTGCTCGCAAATCGGTGGATACGAACACGTTCAATACTCGCAAATCCATCCCAACAAATTCATCCATACAACAAATCATCGCATGAAAACACAGTCCTATCCTTATCTCATTCTTCTTCTAACTCTTCCACGACTATTTCTCCCCCTCCCCCACCCTCCCTCTATCAATACCTCCCACTCCCTACTCCCCTTTCGTAGTTCTCACCTCCCTTAAAACATCCTTCTTCCACGGTGCCCTCTTGCTTTCTTTGTTTTCTTCCCTCTCCTCCCCTCTCATCCATCTTATCCACACACATCATCTTCTCCAAGATATGCACTACTTCCTCTCAATTTCAATCGTGTTATACTTTAGTTGTTGCTCATTGGTATAACACAAGGTTTTATGTTCCCTTCCATTAACACAATTCTAGCATATTGGATTCCCCTCATATATAAGAATCTAGATCTATCTCTAACCAATTTTGTAATGTAACCAGGTGTAGGAATGCACTTTTCTTCCTACTTTGATCAAGTTCAAAGGTCCTCAATTTATGTTCCTTATGAAGGCGACATTGTGTACTTCATGATTTTTACTTTGGTTCAAATATGCCATTGATCACAAATCCATTACTTGAAAGGGCCACGTGTACACACTAAAAGGCCAGTGTAGCTCACTACAGTAAAAAAATGGTTAACATCGTTGGATAAGGAAGACTACATTCATACATGTCGTAAGTAAGAAAGACCTAACAAAACAAAGTTTCAGATAGAGACCAAAACTAAATTTTATATATTTGGTCTCTTCAAATTTTGTATATACCTAGAAAAGAAAATTTTAACACTCCTAAAATACTTTTTAAAGATATGTTACTGATGGTTATTATCTTATGGCGTCACCTTAATTAGTGTTCTCCACATGTTATCTTATGTTAAAATTAAATGACATAGTTTTGTGGTTTGCATAAAAGGTGTATTTTAAAACAAAAAAATTAAATACATTAGAGGTTCCTAGAGAGAAACATTTGCCATCTACCACCAAAATACCTTCTTCGACTCTCATGTTTATTCAAAAATCAAAGTTGATATTTTCATGGCCTGATGCATGTGTAGTCATGGATTGAGATGCATAATTATTCTTCGTGATTATTGCCTTTCATTTTGGTCAGTTCAAGTTCGTAGTTTGTAACATCCCTAAGAAATATTACTAATTTAAATAAATAAATAAAGAAAATAAAATAAAACGTCATGATACTTCATTGTTTTATTATAAACTTTTGAACCTCTATGTATAATTGGCTTCCGCAGTCCGCCCAGGTGAAGTAATAATGCAGCTCTTTACCAATTTCAAATCTTCTCCATCTCTAGTTGACATTTAACTAACTCAATCCTCATTTTCTATTAGGTGTTATTGTTGCTA